>Ga0334722_10000137_pt1 | contig 105594 bp, 92 predicted proteins | sample C3_bottom_MG_FD_207210 | JGI IMG/M metagenome (GOLD analysis project Ga0334722, IMG submission 207210) | Sediment microbial communities from Yellowstone Lake, YNP, Wyoming, USA - C3_bottom | ecosystem: Environmental > Aquatic > Freshwater > Lake > Sediment | place: USA: Wyoming | collected...
AGCGCTGGGTAGCTACGTGCGGAAGGGAGAAACGCTGAAGGCATCTAAGCGTGAAACCCTCCCCGAGATGAGATCTCCCGAGCCGTAAGGCTCCTAAAGGCTCCTGGAAGACTACCAGGTGATAGGCCGGGTGTGTAAGGGCGGTGACGTCCTCAGCTAACCGGTACTAATCTGCCGTGAGGCTTGATCATTTACCTCCATTTCATTCGCGTGTCAGTCAGTCACGCATCCTTTGCAGGATATTCGTTGTCATTTTGTTCTTTGACATTCAGCCGCCGCCGTCGTTTCGGAAGTGTGCCCCGGTGAAGATACCCGGGATCCTAGCCAGACGATAAGCGGGCCGCGTCGGTATACGACGTCGGCTGATCCATATCGGGGCGCATGACCACGCCCCAGTCGGTTTCCCGGTGGTCATAGGAGAAGGGCCACACCCGTTCCCATTCCGAACACGGAAGTTAAGCCTTCTACCGCCGATGGTACTGCATGGGCAACTGTGTGGGAGAGTAGGTCGCTGCCGGGGATTATCAAGGGCTCGAGATCGCAAGGTCTCGAGCCCATTTCGTTGTACGCCAGGGCCCCACTCGCGGGACCAACCCGCGGTGGTTCCATGCGACTCACCCGTCGCGCGTGCGCAAGAATAGGAACTCAAGAAGGAACCCCATCGGCGCTCGCCTTCGGTGACCCCGGCAGCACACGCTCCCTGACGGAGCAGTCCATGAAATTGACAGCAACTCTCGTGGCGGGGATGCTGGCGCCCAGCCTGACGGCAGCCGCCGTCCTCGCTCAGAACACACCACCGCCCGCCAACACCCTGGTCGGCAAGTCCACGAACGCCATCGGCTACACCGTCGGGGGCGGCAACACCAAGATCGATCTCAAGGCCACTGGCGCCCTGCCGCAAGCCGCCGGCGCCGACGTACAAGCTGGTCCGCACGCTCGTGATCATCTTCGCGATGATCGCCGGTTACCCCTACATCCCCCGCGCGAGTTCCGACGCCTTCAAGGGCCTGTCGCTGTTCTTCGGCCTGCTCTTCTCCCTGGGTTCCTCGTCATTCCTGGCCAACGCGATTGCCGGCTACGCGCTGACCTACCGCCGGCTGTTCAAAGTCGGCGATCGCGTCCAGATCGGGGACGTGAAGGGGACGGTGGTCGCAGTGCGCCTGCAGGTGACGCACCTGCGGACGCCGAGGAACGAGGAAGTCACGATCCCGAACTCCGTGATCATGAACACGCACGTGACCAACTACACCTCGCTGATGCGGTCGCGCGGCGGCCTGGCCCTGTCGACATCCGCCGGAATCGGCTACGAGACGCCGTGGCGGCAGGTGGAAGCGATGCTGCTGGAAGCCGCGCGTCGCACGCCCGGCACCAAACAGGACCCGCCACCAATCGTGTGGCAGACGGCGCTGGCGGATTTCGCGGTCACGTATTCGGTTTTGGTGTTTACCGATCGGCCGGACGTGATGGAGGTCACCTACACCGACCTCCACCGCAATACCCTTGACGTCTTCAACGAGTACGGCGTCCAGATCATGACGCCGGCCTACAGGGGAGATCCGGCGATCCCGAAGGTAGTGCCGCCCGATCAGTGGCACCTGGCGCCGGCAAAGCCGGAAACACCCTCGCGTTGATCGCCCCGCTTCGTCCTCAGGTACAATCGGTCGCATGAAGGACATCAACGTCGCGCTCATTGGTGACGGATTCATGGGCAAGGCCCACAGCAACGCCTGGCGTCAGGTGGGTGCCTTCTTTACCCCGCGGCTCAAGCCGCGCCGCAAGGTTCTGTGCGGACTCGTCCGGAAAGATGTTCGAGTCAAGGCCGAGGCGTGGGGCTGGGACCAGACCGCCACAGACTGGCGGGCGGTGATCGCGCGGCCGGACATTCACTTGATCGACATCGCCACGCCCGGCGACAGCCACGCCGAAATCGCCATCGCGGCGGCCGAGGCGGGCAAGGTCGTCATCTGCGAAAAGCCGCTCGCCAATTCCGTGGCCGATGCGGAGCGCATGCTGGCGGCCGTGGAGAAGGCCGGCGTGCCGAACATGATCTGCCACAACTACCGGCGCGTGCCCGCGGTGATGCTGGCGAAGCAGCTCATCAAGGAAGGCAAGATCGGCAAGATCCGGCACTTCAGGGGCACCTACCTGCAGGACTGGATCACCGACCCGGAATTCCCGCTGGTGTGGCGTCTCGACAAGAAGAGCGCCGGATCCGGGGCGCTCGGCGACATCGCGTCCCACGTCGTCGACCTCGCCCGGCTGCTGGTCGGTGAGATTTCCGAAGTCGCCGGCCTCACCGAGACGTTCATCAAGACCCGTCCGCTTCCGGACAAGCCGTCCCGCAAGGGCCGTGTCACCGTTGACGACGCAGCCGTGGCGGCGGTGCGCTTCACCAATGGCGCCATCGGATCGATCGAAGCGTCGCGCATGGCGCCGGGCCGGAAGAACTACAACCGGTTCGAGATCAACGGCAGCCTCGGCAGCATCTCGTTCGACCTCGAGCGCCTGAACGAGTTGGAGGTGTACTTCGACTCCGATCCGCCGTCCCTGCGCGGCTTCCGTACGATCATCGTCACGGAGCAGACGCACCCGCACCTGGGCGCGTGGTGGCCGCCGGGGCACATCATCGGCTGGGAGCACACGTTCACGCACGTGATGTTCGACCTGCTGGAAGCCGTTGCCGGGCGGAAGATGCCGTCGCCGAACTTCAAGGACGGCGTGATGAATCAGCGCGTGCTGGACGCCATCGAGCGCGCATCGGCGGCGCGGCGCTGGGTCCGCGTGAAGGGGGTCGCATGAAACTCGGGGTTTTTACCGTCCTGTTCGGCGCGAAGCCGTTCGAGGAGATGCTGGACTACGTGGTCGATCTCGGCCTGGGCGCCGTAGAAATCGGTACCGGCGGGTATCCCGGCAACGCGTACTGCAATCCCGCGCGCCTGCTGGCCAACGACAGGAAGCTGCGGGGGTTCATCGAGGCGATCGACCGGCGCGGGCTCGTCATCAGTGCGCTCAGCTGCCATGGCAATCCCGTTCATCCTCACCGGCCCACCGCGCGGGCCCACGACCAGGTCTTCCTGGAGACGGTGGAGCTGGCCGCCAGGCTCGGCGTGCAGCAGGTGGTGACGTTCAGCGGCTGCCCCGGGTCCGATCCGAGGGCCACCGTGCCGAGCTGGATCGTCGCGCCGTGGCCGCCCGAGTACGCGCAGGCGCTCGAGTGGCAGTGGAAGGAGCGGCTCCTGCCGTATTGGACCCACACCGCCGCCCTCTGCAAGCAGGCGGGTGTCAAGGTGGCCATCGAGATGCACCCGAACTTCAGCGTCTACAACGTGGAGACGATGAACCGGCTCCGGGCCGTGGCGCCGAAGACGATCGGCTGCAACTTCGACCCGTCGCACCTGTTCTGGCAGGGCGCGGATCCGGTGGCTGCCATCCGGGCCATTGGCGACGGCATCTTCCACTTCCATGCGAAGGACTGCAAGCTGGACCGGGCCAACGTCATGCTGAATGGCGTGCTCGACGGGAAGCCCTACACCCAGGAACAGCAGCGTTCGTGGATCTTCCGCACGGTGGGCTGGGGCAACGATACGGCCGTGTGGAAGGACATGGTCAGCGCGCTGCGGCTCGTGGGGTACGACCACGTCCTCAGCATCGAGCATGAGGACGGCCTCATGACGGGCACCGAGGGGCTGAGGAAGGCCGTGGCCTTCCTCAAGAACGTTGTGATCTCGGACGCCGCGGGCGACGCCTACTGGGCGTAACCCCCGGCGGATAGCGACGGGAAGGGGCGGACGGGTGTCCGCCCCTCGTCATGTACCGGCGAGCAGATCCTGGTGCCTGCAGAGCGGTCAGAGAGACCGTCGGTGCGCCCATCACGGGTTCAACCCCCATTCGCGCCGGACCTGGGTGCAGGAGTCGGGGAACGGACTTCTTCCCGCGCCTCATCCCAGTGGCGTGCGGTGAGCGGTATCGATCCCTCTTCCCGCCGGAGTTGCAGTTGTGCGTCACTCGGAGGGGCGTGGCCTCGCACGCGGCCATGATCTGCGAACTGGGCCGGGCCGATCGGGTCGCGCTACCGATCCTGCGCCGGTCGTCGATACATCCAGACGAACGCAAGCGTGGTTGCAATTGCCGCGGCCAACAGGATGCTTTGGAGAACGGCAGCACTCGGCCCGCCGATGATGCCCGCCACCTGCCGGAAGTCCCCAATGCCGTAGAGCGACGCGGCCGCCACGTTGGCCGCGATGTCGAAGGACGGCTTGAGAACGAGGAAGAGGAAGAAGGCGCCGAGCGCCCACGGCGAACGAACCCGTTGTCGGCTCATGAGCACCGCGGCGATTGCGAGGAGCGCGGCGTCGGCTGCATACGGGAGCACGGCCGCTACGAATTGCGCGGTCGCCGTCTGAAGCCCGGAGGTCTCGATCATGGGCACCGGCGCGTCGGGCACCCAGAACCGCTGCAGCAGCCGCACCTGGCCGACCGTTCCCCCCATCAGCCACGTCCCGAGGATGTGCAACGCCTCGTGGAGCGGCGCATTCAGCGGGAACAGCAGCAGCGGAACCGCCGACATCAGCAGCTTGACCGTGCGCGGCGACCACTGCGCCCTCCGGAGTACGGCGTACAGCGGAGCAACCGCAAGCACGAGGATGAGGATGAGATTGACGGTCTGCGGCATCGGTACTCCGGCAGCGAATTCCCCCTCCGCTCAGGGCGCGCATGCGCTGCCAGCAAGGTGTTCACGCGGAGGTGCCCGGGCTGGCCTCCTTCGGCGGGAAGAAGAAGAGGGCGAGCGCGACGGCGGCGGCGATTGCCGACGTCATCGGCACGAGGAACAGCCCGCGGAAGTTCGTGACGCCGTTCTGCGTGAACACGGTCTGCATCAGGTACGGACACAGGGAGTAGGCGACCAGGGCCCCGACCCCGAGGATCATCACGTTGAACAACCCCTGTGCGCTGGCCCGCGCATCTTTCGGGAAATACGCGTCCACGAACACGTAGACCGTCGCGAAGAAGAACGCGTAGCAGATGCCGTGGAGGACCTGCACGAGGACGATGAACGTCGGGTGCTGCGGGAAGAAGGCGTAAACGGCGAAGCGCGCCGCGTGCCCGAGAATGCCGACGATCATCGTCGCGCGCCAGCCGAAGCGCTTCAGCACGGCGCCCAGGACCGCCATCGTCGCGATCTCGGCGACCTGGCCGACGCTCATCACCGGCATGATCCAGTTCCCGGGAATGCCGACGCCACCCGCTTGGACGCTCGTGCCGAGGAACACGCCGGTCCAGCTGAAGTACGAGTTGTGCACGAAACTGTCGACGAGCGTCACCAGCCACAGCACCAGCACGAACGGGTGTTTCAGGAGCTTCATCGATTCGAGCCAGGCCAGGCTCTCGGCGCCTTCACCGGCCTTGCGCGGCGGCGTGTGCGGCAAGGTCAGGCTGTAAGCCGCCAGCAGCAGCGACGCGATGCCAGCCACGATGTAGGTCCAGCGGGTGCCGGCCTGGAGGGCCTCGCCGGTGAGGCCGGAGCTGAGCACGGTGCCGAGCCACTGCACGAGCCCCTGCGGGTTGGCCTGGTGCACGGCGTTCCAGTCCACCAGGATGAAGGTGAACGGCCACGCGGCAAGGATCCAGCCGATCGTGCCACCCATGCGCACGGGGCCGAACTCGTTCTGCGGGTCCTTCATGTTGGCGAAGGCAATCGAGTTCGAGATCGAGATCGTGGGCACGTACAGCAGGCAGTGCACGAGCATCAGGAGGAAGAACGGCCAGAACGTGTGGACCCAGGCGAGCGACAGGATGGCCACGCCACCCACCAGGTGGCTGAAGGCCATGAACTTCTCGGCGGCGAAGTGCCTGTCGGCGTACTGGTTGCTGAAGAACATGCCGACGATGGCGGCGATGGGGAAGGCGTTGAGAATCCACGCCTGCTGGCCAGGCGTGAACCCCAGACTCGGCAGGTAGCCGAAGATCAGCGGGAGCCACGCGCCCCAGATGAAGAACTGCACCAACATCATCACCGTCAGCTTCACGCGGACCATGGCGACTCCTTGTCAGTGAAGGCCAAAGGGCAAAGGCGAAAGGGCGACGGCCAAAGACCGAATCGCTTCTCTTCCGCCTCTTCCCTACAGGGCCCTGATCTTGATGCTTCGATAGCTAACCGGGTCGCCGTGATCCTGGATCACGATCCGGCCCTGCTTCGCCTTGCCAAATTGCGGGTACTTCGCGAACTTGCTCTTTTCCTCGCGCGCGGTCCAATCCGGGCTGCCGATCTCGAACTCGACCACCTTCGCCCCGTTCAGCCAATGTTCGACGTGCCCGCCCTTCGCGACGATGCGCGACTGGTTCCACTGGCCAAGGGGTCGGGTCATGTCTTTCGCCGGAGCGTAGAGGGCATAGCACGAGGCCGCCGTCGTCTCCGGCGTCTTGCCGTCCTCGTGGCCCACGCTGTCCAGGATTTGGTACTCGTGCGCACTGTGCCACGGCGCGGTCGAGTCCTCGGTCGCCCGGTACATCACGCCGCTGTTGCCGGCGGCGCCGATCTTCCACTCGAAGGCGAGTTCGAAATCAGCGAACTCGTCCACGGTCACGATGTCGGCGGCCTTCGCGGTGCGGGCGAGCGTGCCATCGACCACCGTCCAGCCCGCAGGCATGCCGGTGCCCCGAAACGCGCGCCAGCCGGCGGTCGTCTTGCCATCGAACAGCAGTGTCCAGCCAGCGGCCTTCTCGGCAGCCGACAGCGTGTTCGCCGCGCCGCCATTCTGCGGGGCGGCGACGAGCGCCAGGGAACCCGCCAGCACGCAGCACGCGACCAGCAGACACGCAGCAACAGTCCGATTCATGCCATGACCCCCATAGTGGCGTTGAATGTTACCCCAAAGCGGCCGGATTCCAGCGCATCCGGCAGTGCGGTAGAATCGCGACGGCTATGAATCACACACTGGGCGTTGGCATCGTCGGAATCGGTTGGGTCGCGATGGAGCACCTGCGGGCGTTCCTGCGCAATCCGCACGTGCAGGTCCGATGGCTGTGCGACCGGGACGAGGACCGGGCGAGGATCCGGCTGAAGGAGTCGGGCCTTGACACCAGCGGCGCCCGCTTTACGGGCCGTTTCCAGGACCTGCTCGACGCGGCAGACGTGGACATCGTGTCGATTGCGACGCCCAATCATCTGCACGCGGAACAGGCGGTCCGGGCCGTCAGAGCGGGCAAGCACATCCTGCTGGAGAAGCCGACCGGGCTGGATCTCGACGAGTTGCGCCTCATCCGGGCCGCCGTCACGCGGGCAGGCGTCAGGTCGATCGTGTCGTTCGAACTGCACTACAACCCGTACCTGCGGTTCGTGCACTGGCTGCGGGTGCACGGACACCTCGGGCACCTGCACTTCGCGCGGGTGCAGTACCTGTCGCGCGTGACGGACTGGTATTCCGGCTGGTCGTGGGTGCGCACCAGGAAGAGCGGTCGCAGCCACCTTCTGGCGGCGGGCTGCCACGCGGTGGACGCTCTGCGCTGGTGCACGGGCCTCGAGGCGACGGAGGTCTCCGCGTACCACAGCACCTTCACGAAGGGTTACCAGTGGCCGACCACGATTGCCGTCAACGTGCGGATGCGCGAGCCGGGCCGGCGTGGCGATGATCGCGCGATTGGCAACATCACCAGCTCGACGGACTTCCAGATGCCGTACACGTTCGGCGTCGAGTTGATGGGCGAGCGTGCCACCGTTCGCGACGATCTGCTGTTCTGGAACGACGCGCCCGTCGATCGCGCCGCGCTGCAGGCGGCGTGCCCGTTCGGCGACGTGACGCTCGAGGACGCCACGACGCCAACCGGTGCGCGGGCGATTCGCATCGTGACCGGGATGCCCGGTTCGTCCGACGTGTCGCATCACCCGTTCCAGGGGGAGATCGACGAACTGGTGCAGTGCATCCTCGAGGGGCGCGAGACGCACCTCAACGTGCACGACGCGCAGAAGACGATGGAGTTGTGCATCGCGGCGGATCGGTCGGCGGAGCGGGGCGGCAAGCCTGTCAAGCTGCCGCTCATCAGGGGATAGGGGCTGGGCGATAGGGCAAGGGCGATAAAGCTGTATGTAGCCACGGGGCTTCAGCGCTGTGTACACCAGGGGAGATCCATCTTGAGCACTCGCATCGATCGTCGAGGGTTTCTGGCCACCACCGCCGGCGCGGTGTCTCTGGCCGCGCTTCAGCCGGCGATCGCCGGCGCGCAGGAGCGCATGGCTCCCAGGGCCGAGCCATTCAAGATTTCACTGGCGCAGTGGTCGCTCCACCGGGAACTGCAGTCCGGCAAGCTCGATCACCTCGACTTCGCGAAGGTGTCGATGCAGGAGTTCGGCATCAATGCCATCGAGTACGTGAACCAGTTCTTCAAGGACAAGGCCGAGAGCGTCGCGTACCTGCGGGAGATGAACCGCCGGGCGACGGGCATGGACGTCTACCAGCACCTGATCATGTGCGACGGCGAGGGGCGGATCGGCGACCCGGATGCCGCGAAGCGGACGCAGGCGGTCCAGAACCACTACAAGTGGGTGACGGCGGCAAAGACGCTGGGATGTGTCACGATTCGCGTGAACGCGGCCTCGGAGGGCACGCCGGACGAGCAGATGAAGCTGGCGGCTGACGGGCTGAGGCGGCTCTGCGAATTCGCGGACCCCTATGCCATCAACGTGGTGGTCGAGAACCACGGCGGGCTGTCCTCACACGGCGACTGGCTGGTGGGAGTAATGAAGCTGGTGAATCACCGGCGCTGCGGCACGCTGCCGGACTTCGGCAACTTCTACGAGTACGACCGGTACCTGGGCGTCGGCGAAATGATGCCGTATGCAAGAGCGGTCAGCGCCAAGACGCACGATTTCGACGAGCAGGGCAACGAGACCACGAAGGACTACCGGCGGTTGATGACGACGGTGCTGGCCGCGGGGTACCACTCCTGGGTCGGCATCGAGTACGAGGGCACTCGGCTCTCCGAGCGCGACGGCATTGCCGCGTCCCTGAAGCTCCTCAAGCGGATCCAGGCCGAGTATGCCTGACACCCGAACGAGGGGCCTGGCCCCTTTGGCACAAGAGCCGCGCCAAAGGGGCCAGGCCCCTGGTGTGTGTCAGGCCTTGACGAGGGCTTTCAGGCCTGCAAACGAGTCGCGCGTGCAGTCCATCGGCGGCCGGTTGTCCGGGTAGACTTCCTGCTCCAGGACGATCCACTCCGTGCCGCCGACCTCCACGCACGCGGCGTACACGCTCTTCCAGTCCACGGAGTCCTGCCCGAAGATCGCCTTCTTCCCCGCATCGCCCTCGCGAACCGTCGGCTTGAAATGCGTGGTCCTGGTCCGGCCCGGGTACTTGCGCACGTAGGCGGCCGGGTCGTATCCCGCGGCCATGGTCCAGCCACAATCCTGCTGGAGGATGACGTCCTTGCTGGTGCGCTCGGCGAACAGGTCCCAGTACGTCTTGTCGCCGTCCTTCTTGAACTCGCCCGTGTGATTGTGGAACCCGCAGGCCATGCCCAGCGGCTTGAGCGTCTGTGCCAGCGTGTTGTACTCGTCCGCCAGGGCCTTGCTCTTCTCCGGGTCCGTGAACGCCGCGTCTCCGGGCACGATCAGGAACCGGCAGCCGATCGCCTGGTGGAAATCGATCGTGGCCTTCAGGGCATCGCCGCGCAGGTCGGGCATCCGGAGATGCGTGCCGGCCGCCTTCAGCTTGAGCGCCTTCAGGCGAGCCGCCAGGTCGACCGCCTTGCCGGCGTAGTTGTAATACCCGGCGAACTCCACGCCGTCGAAGCCCATGGCGGCCACCTTGTCGAGCGCGGCGTCGAAGTTCTCCGCGCAGTCGCGCCGCACCGAGTAGAGCTGGAGTGCGAGCGGGATGGTGCCGGCTGCGCCGAGCGGCAGCGTGTCGGCCAGGGCCCATGCGACGGGTACGGACCCGGTCAGGGCAAGAAACGTCCGGCGGGTCATTCCGTTTTGAAGATGGTCGATTGGGCGTGTAGACATAGGCGGCATGCTACCCACGTTGCGCGCCGGTGTAAAGACGCACGCTTTGGCAGTAGAATCGCGCTGCGAGGTCCACATGAGTCCATCCCGTCGTCTGTCGCGCCGCAAGTTCCTGGCGTCCGCCTCCATCGCCGCGGCTGGTGCCGCCGCATTTCCAACCATCCTCAAGGCGTCTGTGCTTGGCCGCGGCGGGGCCGTTCCGCCCAGCGACAAGATTGTCATGGCCGGCGTCGGCTTTGGCATGCAAGGCCCGTCCAACATGAACAACTTCCTTGGCCGGGACGAGGTCCAGTGGATCGCGGTCTGCGACCTGGATGCCGGGCACCTCGCGACCGCGCGCGACAGGGTCAACACCAAGTACGGCACGACGGACTGCGCGACATACAAGGACTACCGCGAGCTGTTCGCCCGCGGCGATCTCGACGCCGTATCGATCGCGGTTCCCGATCACTGGCACGCGATCATGTCCGTGGCGGCGATCCGGGCCGGCCTGGACGTGTACGGTGAGAAGCCGTTCACCCACAGCCTGCGTGAGGGGCGTGCGCTGTGCGACGCGATTTCCCGCTACGGCCGCGTCTGGCAGACGGGCAGCTGGCAGCGGTCCGAGGACAACTTCTACCGGGCCTGCGAACTGGTCCGGAGCGGCCGCATCGGCAAGATCCTGCGTGTCGAGGTGGGCCTGCCGTCCGGGTATACCGACTTCGCGAGGACCTTCGGCCAGGAGAAGATCGAGAATCCGCCGAAGGAGTTCGACTACGAGACGTGGCTCGGCCCGGCCCCGTGGTCACCGTACTGCACGGCGCGCGTCCACATGAACTGGCGCTGGAACATGGATTACGGCGGCGGCCAGTTGATGGACTGGATCGGGCACCACCTCGACATCGCGCACTGGGGACTCGGTTGCGAACGCACCGGCCCGGTCGAGATCACGGGCAAGGGCGAGTTCCCGGTCACGGGGATTTACAACGGCGCCACGAAGTACTGGGTCGACACCAAGTACGCGGATGGGCCACCGATCACGATCGCCGGAGGTTATCCGGCCATCCAGAGCGGCACCAAGTGGATCGGCGAGGGCGGGTGGATCTGGGTGGATCGCGGCGGCCTCGAGAGCCAGCCGGCGAGCCTGGTGGCCGAGGCGATTCCGTCCAGCCAGTCGCGGATTTATCACAGCCGCAACCACTACCAGAACTTCCTCGACTGCATCCGGAGCCGGAGCGAAACGGTCGCGCCGGCGGAGGTGGCCCATCGTTCGGCCAGCGTGGGGCACCTGGGGGTGCTGTCCATCGCCACGGGGCGGACGATCAAGTGGGACCCCGCCACCGAAACCGTCATTGGCGATCCGGATGCCGACCGTTTGCTGTCGCGCGCGTATCGCAAGCCGTACCAACTCCAGGCGTAACGCGAGGGAATGATGACGAACCAGACGACGTTACCAACCCGGATGCGGAACGCGATCGCGCTCGTGGCGTGTGCGGGGTTGCTGGCTGCGGCCACGGTTGTGCGCGCCCAGACGCCAGCCCCCACGCCGGGACTCGACACCATTCTCAAGGAACTCGCCACGTACAACGGCGGCATCGAGTCAGCGGCGGCGTGGAAGCTGCGCGACTACGTGATCGCGCATCGCAACGACCCGGCCGGCCGCTTGGAGTGCGAAACCAAGCTGCTGCAGTTCATGAAGTCGGTGGCCACGGTGCCGGCGAAGACCGAGGCCAGCCGGCACCTGAGAGCGATTGCCGGCGACACCGCCATTCCCGCGCTCCAGGCGATGCTGGCAGACGACCGTCTGTCGGATCTGGCGCTCTACGTGCTCAAGCAGATTCCGGGGCCTGCTGCCGGCAAGGCGATGACGCAGGCTGTTGCCAGCTCGACGGGAAGCACGAAGATTGCCGTCATCGGGGCGCTCGGCGACCGGCGTGAGCGTGACGCGGTGCCGGCGCTGACGCCGCTGCTGCTGCAGTCCGTGCTGGCGATGCCGGCGGCCATTGCCCTCGGCCGGATTGGCGGGGACGCGGCGACAGCCGCACTCACGGCGGCTGGTGCGGGTGCGCCTGCCGCGCTCAAGTCCGCCATCGCCTCCGCGCTGCTGCAGTGCGCGGAAGGGCAGATCGCCTCGAAGAACCTGCCGGCCGCGCTGAAGATCTACGATCCGCTCGCAGCGGACACGACGCTGGCGGCACCGATACGTCGCGCCGCGGCCATGGGGCGGATAGGCGCCTCCGGGGCCTTTTGGCCAAACGTACTATTCCCAATGCTGATGGGATCGGATCCGGTTTTGCAGACGGCCGCCGTCGCGAAACTGCGGAGCATCATGGTCGACAATGTGTCTGGCGTGTGCGAAGCGTTTCCGAAACTAGGCGAGACGACTCAGGTGCAAGTGCTGGCGGCGCTCGCGGGTTTCCCCTCTGAACCCGTGCACCGCACCGTGGTCGATGCCGCGAAGAGCGACTCCCAGGCCGTCCGGCTTGCCGCGTTGAGTGCGCTCGAAGCCGTGGGCGGCGCGGCGGACGTGCCCATGCTGGCGGAGCGCGCCACCCGCACGAAGGGACCAGAGCAACTTGCCGCGCGCGCCACGCTGGCCGCCCTCAAGGGGCGCTCTGTGGATGATGCCGTGCTGGCGGGGTTGTCGGATCCGATGCTCGTCGCGATCCAGGGAGAATTGCTGATGGCGGCCGGCGATCGCCGCATCTTCCCGGCCCGGTCGGCGATCGTGAAGGCCCTGGCGTCGCCCGACGCATCGCTGCGCATCCTGGCGTTGCGGGCGCTGCGCGGCGTCGGCACGCCCTCGGACTCCACGCCGGTGATGGACGTGCTGCTCGGGAGCGGGGAAGGGACCGAGCGCACCGAGGCCGAGAAGACGCTGGTGGCGCTGGCGTCGAAGCAGGCAAGCCTGGACGGCCGGTCGCGGTTTGTCCGGGATCGGCTGGCGGCGACGAAGGATGCGGCGGCGCGCACCGAACTGATCGCCGTGCTGCCGATGATCGGCGACAACGCCGCGCTGCCCGTGCTCCGCGCGGCACTCGGGGATCCCGATGCTTCGGTCTATGATGCGGTAGTGAGGGCGCTTGTGGCCTGGCCGAGCGTGTCGGCCCGGGAGGATGTCCTGCAACTGGCGCGCGACTCGAGGAACGAGACGCACCGGCTGCTGGCGATTGCCGGGCTGGTGCGACTGGTCGGACTCGACACGACCCGCGACCCGCAGGCGGCCGTGGCGGATCTGCGGATGGCCGCGTCGTTTGCGTGGCGCCCCGAAGAACAGAAACTGGTGCTGGGCGCGCTGCCCAAGTTCCCGTGCCGCGAGGCGCTCGACCTGGCCAGCGGGTTCTTGCGCGAACCGTCCGTCAGTGCCGAGGCGAAGGCGGCCGTCGATCGGATTACGCCCCGCCTGCCGAAGGAGAGCGAGAAGAAATGAGGAAGACACTGTTGCTGTGTGCCGCCCTGGCGGCGGTCGCGCTGGCGCCCGTGGCGGCACAGGCGCCGGCGGGCAAGGAAGAGCTGAAGCTGAAGCTGCCGAAGCCGATGTTCATCGGGACGCCGACCAACATCAAGAGCCCGAACCTCGAAGTCATCACGGGCAAGTCGCGCGGGGCGTTCTACGTGCCGGCTGGAACCAAGCTGCTCTCGCTCAAGCGACCGGTCACGTCCAGCGACCGGCAGCCCGTGATCGGCGAACTGGAGATGATCACTGACGGCGAGAAGGAAGGCGGCGACGGGTATTTCGTCGAGCTCGGCCCGAGCAAGCAGTGGGTCCAGATCGATCTCGGGGCCTCGTACGCGCTGCACGCCATCCTCGCCTGGCACTACCACAGCCAGGCTCGCGTCTACCGTGACGTGATCGTCCAGGTCAGCGACGACAAAGACTTCCTGAAGGGCGTCACGACTATCTTCAACAACGACCACGACAACTCGTCCGGACTCGGCATCGGGAAGGACAAGGAGTACATCGAGGTCGCCGAGGGCCGGCTCTTCGATCCGAAGGGCGTCAAGGGCCGGTACGTGCGGTGCTACTCGAACGGCAACACCACCAACGACCTGAATCACTACGTCGAAGTCGAGGTATACGGCACGCCGGCCAAATGACGCGAGGCGTCTTCCTCGTCCTGACAGGCATCGCTCTCGTGGCCGGGCTGGCACTCCGCCTGCCCGGCCTCGGTGACCGGCCGATGCATCATGACGAGGCGAACCAGGCCGTCAAGTTCGGCCTGCTCCTCGAACACGCGGAATACCAGTACGACCCCACCGACCATCACGGGCCCACGCTCTACTACCTGACGCTGCCGTCGGCCTGGCTGAGAGGCCAGACCACGCTGGCCTCGCTCGACGAAACCACCGTGCGACTGGTGCCCGTCGCGTTTGGCGCCGGGCTGATCCTGCTCTGTGCGCTGCTGGCGCCGGCCGTCGGCCGCACGGCGGCCGCGTCGAGTGCGATCCTGATGGCCGTCTCGCCGGCCTTCACGTACTACAGCCGTTTCTACATCCAGGAGACGCTGTTCGTCTTCTTCACGATGGCGTTCGTCCTCGCACTGGGACGTGCCGTTCAGCGGCCACAGACGCCATCGTTGCTGCTCACGGGCGTTGCTGCGGGCCTGGCGTTTTCGACAAAGGAGACAGCCGCGGTCACGCTGGTGGCAGCGGTTCTGGCCGCCGGGCTGGCGTACCTGATCACGCCCCGCGAGGCGCCCCCCGGCCACTATCGATCGACGCTTGCCGTGTTCGCGATCCGACTCGCCCTGACGCTGGGGTCGGCTGTTGCGGTCGCGTTCCTGTTCTTCTCGTCGTGGTTCAGCCATCCCGAGCGTTTTGTCGATGCCATCCTGGCGTTCGGCACCTACGTGGATCGCGGTCTCGGCGCGACAGCCCACGTGCAGCCCTGGAACGACTACCTCGGGCGATTGGCCTGGTTTCAGAATGGCGGCCTCGTCTGGAGCGAATCGCTGATCCTCGGATTGGCCCTGGTGGGCGCTGCCGCCGCGTTCCGGCGAGGCGCCGGATTCTGGCCGCGCTACCTGGTGATCTACGCGGTTGTGGCGACGGCCGTGTTCTCCGCCATGCCCTACAAGACGCCCTGGAACCTGTTGGCGTTTCACGCCGGGCTCGTGGTCGCGGCCGGCGTGGGGGTCGACCTGCTGGCCCGGTTCGTCAACGGGCGCGTTGCGCGAGCGTTCGTCATCGCGTTGTTGACGATCGGTGTCGCCCATCTCGCGCTGCAAGGATGGCGTGCCAGCACGCGCTACGGCGCCGACCCGCGCAACCCCTACGTCTACGCCCATACGAGTCCGGACTTCCTTCGCCTCGTCCACCGCATCGAAGGTCTGGCGGCTGTGCACCCTGACGCCGCGCGCATGCTGGTCAAGGTGATTGCGGGACCGTACGAGCAATGGCCCCTGCCGTGGTACCTGCGTCGCTTCGAACGCGTCGGCTACTGGCCGCAGGCAGCGGATGCTGCGCGGCTCGACGGTTCGCCCGTGGTGGTGGCGTCTCAGGACCAGGTGCCCGCCGTCGACGCGGCCCTCGGTGACCGGTACGTGTCGGAGTTCTACGGGCTGCGGCCGGAAGTGATGCTGACGCTCTACGTCGAGCGGGGTCTATGGGATCGCTTCCTGGCGGCACGCGAGGCCGCGCCGAGCGTTCAGCGCTGATAGAACAGTTCCCACCCGGGCCGTGGTGCTGGTCCGGCCAATAGTTGCGTGGCGGCCGGGTTTCCCACGAACGCCCGCGTCGCGGCGTCGAACTCGAGACGCCCGCCAAGCCGCTGCGCAATCACCCCGAGCAGGAAGACCTGCGTCAGCGGGCCGGACACCGTAAACGGCGACCGGCTCTCCTCGATGCCCTGGCAGGCACGAACAAAGTTGGTGAAGTGATCCGAGGAGCGTCCGGCTATCTTCGGCAATGATGCCGCCATCTCCTCCATCCGGCTGTCCGGAAGGATGCGCAACGTGTCGCCGTGCGTCCCGCCCCGGAAGGTGAGCGTCCGGCCGTAGATGAACTTGCCGTTCTTCTCGGTGGGGATGGCCCCCGGCCCGAGCTCCTTCGGCAGGGGCGGCACGTTATCGACGCCGTCGTACCAGAACACCTCGACGGGCGGCATGTCCCCGCGCGCCGCGAAGTCGAACCGGATCGTGGACGCCTGCGGGTAGATGAACGCGCTCGTACCGTCGCGGCGCACGGCTTCGATCGTGCGCGGCAGGCCCAGCTTCAGGAATCGGTGCGAGGTGTCCAGGATGTGGGCGCCCCAGTCACCAAACGCGCCGGTGCCGTAGTCGAACCATCCCCGCCAGGTCTCGGGGTGCAGCCGCCGGCTGAACGGGTGCGCGGGCCGCGCCGCGTGCCAGGTGTTCCAGTCGAGGCCCGGAGGCATCGGTTCGGCTTCCGGGAACCCGTTCACGGTCCAGCCGTGCCAGCGCCGCGGCGAGTTCATGAATGCCACGATCCTGGTGACGTCCTTGATGACGCCGGCCTCCGACCACGCCTTGAACTGGAAGTAGTTGTTCCCGGAGTGGCCCTGGTTCCCCATCTGGGTCACGACGCCCGCGCGGGCCGCCGTGTCCATCAGCAGATCCACTTCGCGGAACGTCTGCGCCAGTGGCTTTTCGACGTAGACGTGTTTGCCGAGCCGCATCGCGTGCGTGGCGATGGGGAAGTGCGAGTGATCCGGCGTGGCAATGACGGCCGCGTCGATGTCCTTGCCGGCCGCGTCGAACATGGCGCGGAAGTCCGTGAACCGGGCCACGCCGGGGTAGAGGTCCCTGGCCTCCTGCGTGTGCGCGCCCTGCAGATCCACGTCACAGAACGCGTTGAACTTCACCATGTCCGTCGCGGCGAATGTCTTGATGAGGTCCGTGCCGCGATTGCCGATCCCGAGGACCGCGAGGTTCAGCGGCCGGTCCCGCGGCGCGAACCTGGCCTGGCCCAGGCTATGGGCGAGAACCGGCAGGTCCGGCCACGCCAGCGCGCTTCCCGCGGCAAGTGACAGTTGAATGAACGCGCGCCGGTTCATGGAGATTGTCCTAGAACTCCCTGACCCAGATGTTGCGGAAACGCACGGGGTGGTTGTGGTCCTGCAGGGAGAGCGGCTGCTTCGCCGCATGCGCCTTGTACGGCGGACGCGCCTTGTGCGCCGTGGGTCCGGTCAACTCGTCGTTGTCGTGCACGAGGATGCCGTTGTGGAAGATCGTCATCCGGGCCGGAGAGAGCAGCGCACCCTTCTCGTCAAACCGCGGCGCGTGGAAGACGATGTCGTAGGTCTGCCACTCGCCGGGCTTGCGGCTGGCGTTGACAAGTGGCGGGTACTGGCCGTAGATCGCCGCCGCCATGCCGTCCGCGTAGGTCTTGCTGTTGAACGAGTCGAGCACCTGGACTTCGTACGTGTCCATCAGGAAGACGCCACTGTTGCCGCGATCCTGGCTGGTTCCTACAGCAGCAGCCGGGGACGCCCACTCCACGTGGAGTTGGCAGTCGCCGAACGCCGCCTTCGTCCGGATGGCACCGGTGCCCTTGACGACCTCCACGTAGCCGTCACGCACGAGCCACTTCGCCGGCTGGCCCTTGGCGTCGGTCCAGCCGGACAGGTCCGTCCCGCCAAACAGCACCGTGGCGTCGGAAGGCACCGGCGCGGGCCCGCCCGCCGGTCCCGGATCGACAACGGGCGGCATGGGACGCGATTCGTCGTGTACGGCCCACTTCTGCAGTTCGGCCAGGCGGGGATTGGCCGGTTCCTGGGCCAAGATGCCCGCGAACCCGATCGCGGATGCGACGAACGCGGCGGCGATAGCGGATGCTCTCACGGTGCCTCCTCTGTTGGCGGCGGACGGGCTGGCGTCCACCCCGGCATCGGGAATAGTCTATGGCAATTGCGGCGTCCGCGCCGCGGCCGGTTGCGTGAGGATCGGGCGTCAGCGTATCGGTGGAATGCAGGCGTGACGGCTGCTTGGATCCTGGGGCACCAGTTGGTGTACCGTACGGCAGCGAAATCCTGCTGACCCAGAGGCAGGTACCGGGAGGAGAACCGAAGATGGACGACCAGAAGAAAGAGCCGCGTGAGGTGTCGCGCCGTTCGTTCGTGGGCAGCGTGGCCACGGCCGCCGCGGGCTTCATGATCGTGCCGCGGCACGTGCTTGGCGGCCCGTTGTTCCAGGCGCCGAGCGATCGCGTGAACATCGCCACCGTCGGCTACGTGCATGGCATGGGCACGTCCAACACCAACGCCGCCGGCAAGGTCGCCAATATCGTCGCGCTCTGCGACCTGGACGAGAGCGAAGCCGCCGTGAAGGCCGGCATCAAGTCGAAAGTGTGGGAGAACTTCCCGAAGGCGGTGAAGTACAAGGACTTCCGCGTGATGCTCGAGAAGCAGAAGGACATTGATGGCGTCATCGTCGCGACGCCCGATCACATGCACGCCGTGGTCGCGATGGCGTCCATGCAGCTGGGCAAACACGTCTACGTGCAGAAGCCGCTGACGCGCACCGTGTCCGAGGCGCGGGCGTTGACCGAGGCCGGGCGGAAGTACAAGGTCGTCACGCAGATGGGCAACCAGGGGCATTCCGGCGAAGGCGTGCGCCTGAGCGAGGAGTGGATCACGGACGGTGCGATCGGCCTGGTCCGCGAGGTGCATTGCTGGACCAACCGGCCCATCTGGCCGCAGGGCATGCAGCGCCCGACGGACACGCCGGCCGTGCCGGAGGGCCTGGACTGGGAGAACTGGATTGGCGTCGCGCCGATGCGTCCGTATCACCGGGCGTATCATCCGACCAGTTGGCGTGCGTGGCGGGACTTCGGCGCCGGCGCGCTTGGCGACATGGCGTGCCATGTGATGGACCCGGCGTACCAGGTGCTGAAGCTCGGGTACCCGGACAGCGTGACGACGTACATCGCGTACAACGTGATTCCGCGTCCGGACAGCCCGTGGGGCAGCCGCGTGAAGTACGACGACGGCTTCCCGCCGGCCTCGGTGATCCACTTCACGTTCCCATCGCGCGGGCCGAACCTGCCGGCGTTGAAGCTGCACTGGTACGACGGCGGCATCCTGCCCGAGCGGCCGGAAGAACTCGAGCCCGAGCGGCGTCTGCCGGAGAGCGGCACCATCTTCGTCGGTGAAAAGGGAAAGATCATCTGTGAGACGTACGGGGAGAGCCCGCGCATCATTCCCGAGACGAAGATGCAGGCGTACAACCGGCCGGAGAAGAAGCTGCCGCGGATCGACGGCGGGATGAATGGGCACGAGAAGAACTGGATCGACGCGATCAAGTCTGGCGGCAAGGCGACGTCGAACTTCGATTACTCAGGGCCGTTCACCGAGATGGTGCTCCTGGGCAACGTGGCGATGATGTTTGCAGGCCAGAAGTTGCTGTGGGATGGCGCGGCGCTGAAGTTCACGAACGTGTCGGAGGCCAACGACCTGATCCAGCACCACTACCGCGCGGGCTGGTCGCTCTAGCGCGGGCGTGCAATCGTTCGGGCCCGGCATCCTCGCGGAGGCCGGGCCCGTTCTTCCTCTTCCCCAACGCCTATCGCCTACCCCTATCCCCCGTGCTGATCCTTGAGCGTCGACGAGATGCTGCAGGTCCGGTCGCCCGCCCAGATCAGGATCAGGCCGATGCACTCGAGGACGTAGAGCGCCTCGACGTACCCGGCCTTGGTCAGCGACCCGCCGATGGCCGGGCAGAGGGCGCCGATCGCGATGAGCGCGTTGCCCGCGGCGCGGTGGCCGTCGTGGACCTTCTTGAAGTACTTCCAGGCGCTGATCGCCGCGCCGCCAATCAGGAAGTACGACGCGTAGAGATTGATGAACGGCGTGATCAGCCGGATCCAGGACCAGCCGAGAATCGCGCCAGACGGCCGGGTGGGCTGCAGCATATCCAAGCGCACCGGTGACAGGAACACCAGGATCGAGGCGACGATGACGATCGGCAGCGTGATGGCTGCCGCGCGATCGGCGAACTTCTTCGAATGCGCCAGGTAGACCGATCCCTGGGCCAGCGGGTAACCGCCGAGCAGCGCCCCGGTCACATACCAGAGTTGATTCAGCAGGACGGTGTTGCCGAACAGCGTGATCAGGCTCTCGATGACCGTGCCGCTGCCGTAGCACGCAATGCCGAATGCCCACCAGAACAGGTGCGGCGACTTGCGCACGAGGAATTTCCTGAACAGCGACGCCGAGTAGACCACCGAGATGGTGGTGGTCACCAGCGGGAAGTAGTGAACGAGTGACTGTGATTCCATGCAGGCTGAATCCTGTCTGCCTATTCGCCGGGGCTGAAGCCCCGGCCTACACTCTCGCAGGCGATAGCCAAGCCAGCGTGACGGTGTCTCTTCCTATCGCCTACCGCCTACCGCCTAGCCCCGATTTCTTCCCCGGCCCCACGTTCAGGCTGCTGATGTCCATCAGATACATGAACATCGACCGCTCGCCCGGCTTGGCGCCGCGGCTCGACGAGAACCCCATCCAGTGGCCGTCCGGCGAGATGTCGGGGAAACCGTCGAATGCGTCGTTGAACGTGAGCTGCTTCTGCTCGCCGCTCACCAGGTCCATCATGAAGATCTCGAAGTTGCGCGGCGGCAGCATCTTCACGAACACGAAGTGCCGCCCATCGGGCGCCGGCGCCGGCGCCCAGTTGGTGCCGATCTCCGACGTGATCTGCTTCATCTCGGTGCCGTCCGGCTTGATCGTGAAGATCTGCATCGGCATGCCGCGCTGGTTCTGATCCTGGATCTTCCACGCGCGGTAGATGATCGTCTGGCCGTCCGGCATCCATCGCGCCCCGCCCTCCTGCCAGTCGGGCGTGTGCGTGATCTGGAAGAGGTCGCTGCCGTCCGGCCGCATCTTGTAGAGATCCATCTTGCCGTCGGTCTGCCGGCCAAAGAGAATCCACTTCCCGTCGGGCGACACCGTCACCTCGGCGTCGTAAACCCTATTGGTCGTCAGGCGGACGACGTTCTTGCCGTCGAGATCGGAGGTGTAGAGCTCGGCGCCCTGCGGATAATCGTTGGCGTCCGAGTAGCTGCCCGGCTTCATGTCCAGATTGTCGCGGGTGGAGGTCCAGATCAGGTGCTTGCCGTCCGGGTAGTAGAACGAGCAGGCATCCGCGCCCTTGTCGTTGATCCGCTTCACGTTCGTGCCATCGACGTTGAACGTGTAGACCTGGAATTCCTTGTCGTCCGCCATCTTGGCGTTGCAGATGATGCTCTTGCCGTCGGGCGAGAAGTACCCTTCCGCGGCTTCGCCCGGGATCGGGACCTTGATGACCGGCAGTTCCTTGCCCGCTGGCTGCGCCGCAGATGCTGCCGCCGGCTTCTGTGGCGCGTTCTGTCCCTGAACGATTCCGCCAGCCAGCATGGCGACGACACCAGCCAATCCGACTGCCCACACCCGTCGATTCGGACGAATTCCGCCCATAAATACGGCCTCCTGGAAGAACCAGAACCTCGACAATGGCACGACGTCCTGACCGAGTCAAGAATTGAACCGGAGGACGGATTCGTGCTTGCTGCCTGCGCGTGACAGGGAGCCGGGAAATCCTGCACAATGGGGCGCCCCGGGGCCGGCAGTGCGGCCCTGGTTCTTCGAAAGAGGTCTTATGACTCGAGCGCGTGTGCTCCGTTCCGGATTCATTGCGATCATCGCGGCAGGACTCCTGATCGCCAACATGGTCTCGACGTTGTGGGCCGAGACCCAGGCGGCCGAGACCAAGCCGACCGCCGCCCAGCAGGCCAAGCCGACGCCCGAACCCCAGAAGCCGGCGGATCCGAAGGCCGCGGCCTCCGCGAAACCGGCAGCCGAGGGACAGAAACCGGCTGACCCGAAGGCCGCGGCGGCCCCGGCCCCAGCGCGCGAGCAGACGCCCGACGCGAAGGCACTTGCCGATGCCCGCAAGGAAACCGACGTCGACAAGCGTATCGAGGCGCTGAAGAAGGTCATTGCCGACTTCCCGAAGACCCCGTCGGCGGCGACCGCCGAGAGCACGATCTTCAGTTCGTTGGTGTCAAAGAGCACCGCGGACATCAAGAGCTTGCAGGAGCAGGCGAAGAAATGGACGGACGGCGCCGCGACACCCAACGAGCAGGCCCGGCGGCTCGGTCAGGTGGCCACGTCATTTGCCACCAACGGTGTGCTGCTCGAGGAGGCGGAACAGTACGCGAAGAAGTCGCTGGACCTGATCGCCAACGAGAAACCGTGGATCGACGCCGAGAAGAAGGCGGCGGCCGACACGGCAGCGGATGGAGGCCGCGGTGGGCGCGGTGGACAGGGCGGCCCGACCCGGACGCCGCCCACCGACGCCGAGTACTCGAGCCGCTGGCAGTCGATGCGCCAGACGGGCCTGATGACCCTGGCGCAGGCGTACGAGAAACGCGGCAAGGCGGCTGATGCCGAGAAGACGTATCGAGAGGCCTACAGCCTCGCGCCGAAGACCGGCACCGCGGCCGCGCTGAAGCTGGCCGAGTTCGCCAAGGCGGCCGGCCATCCGTACGAGCAACTGGAGTACCTCACGATTGCCACGGTGGCGGGCAAGGTGACGGCGGCGTCACGGGCCGAACTGGAAGCACTCTACAAGCAGACGCACGGCGGCACGGTTGCCGATCTCGACGCGATGCTCGACGAACGGTACGAGAAGGACGCGACGAAGGTCGACGCGAAGCCCTACAAGGCCACCCCGAAGCGGACCGACCGCATGGTCGTGGCGGAGCTGTTTACCGGCTCCGGCTGCCCGCCGTGCGTGGCGGCCGACCTGGCGTTCGAGGCGGCCATCGAGCGGTACAACCCGAAGGACGTGGCGGTGCTCGTGTATCACCTGCACATTCCGCGGCCGGACCCGATGACCAATCCGTCCACCGTGACGCGCAAGGAGTTCTACGACGTGCCCGGCACGCCGACGTACTTCATCGACGGCGGCAACCAGAAGGTGGGCGGCGGCGCGGCATCGGGCGCCGAGAAGCTGTTCACGGACAACGTCCAGGCCGTCGTCGACAAGCGGCTCGAAGTGAAGTCCGGCGCGGTCCTGAAGCTCCAGGCGGCGATGAAGAACGGCAAGGTCGACGTGGCCGTTGACGTCACGAAACTGCCGGCGACCGGCAAGGCCGATCAGAAGGCGCGGTTGCAGGTGGTACTGGTCGAGGAACTGGTGCACTACACCGGCGAGAACGGCGTGCGCTTCCACCCGATGGCGGTGCGGAGCCTGGCGTCCGTCGAGAAGGGCAAGTTGGGGTTCGAATTGAAGCCCGGGCAGTCAGCGAAGCGGACGTACAGCTTCGACGTCGCGAAGATCGTCGAGGACGCCAAGGCGCATCTCGACGAGATGGAAGGCGGCGCCAACCAGCGCTTCGGCAAGTTCCAGTTCATCGAACGCAAGAACGGCATCAACGCGGACAACCTGCGCGTCGTTGCGTTCATCCAGGACGAAGGCTCCAAGGAAATCCTGCAGGCGGCCGTCGTGGATCTCGGAAAGGCCGCGAAATAGGCGCTAGGTTCGGGGCGATAGGCGACAGGGGAGCTGCGTGTGTCACGCTGTCTTCCCTATCGCCTATCGCCTATCGCCTAACGCCTACTTACCCCACCCACCCCCGCGCATTCTGGAACAGCCTCATCCAGGGGCTATCCTCGCCCCACCCATCGGGGTGCCACGAGAGTTGAATGGATCGGAACACTCGCTCCGGGTGCGGCATCAGCGCGGTGAAGCGCCCATCCGCCGTCGTCACTCCCGTGAGGCCGCCCGGTGAACCGTTCGGGTTCAAGGGGTAGACCTCCGTCGGCACGCCCCGGTTGTCCACCTGCCTCAGTGCGGCAATGACCCGCGTCGCATCGTCAGGCCGGGCGAACACGGTGCGGCCTTCGCCGTGTGCCGTGACGACGGGCAGCCGGCTGCCGGCCATTCCTGTGAAGAAGAGTGACGGGCTCTCCGGGACCTCAACCGTAATCAGCCGCGCCTCGAATTGCTCGGACGCGTTCGTGACGAAGCGCGGCCAGGCGTCAGCGCCGGGGATCAGTTCCTTGAGTGCCGCCATCATCTGGCAGCCGTTGCAGATGCCGAGCGCAAACGTGTCCGGGCGCGCGAAGAAGGCGGTGAACTGGTCGCGGGCTCGCGAGTTGAAGAGGATGGACTTTGCCCAGCCCTCGCCGCCGCCGAGCACGTCGCCGTACGAGAATCCGCCGCACGCGACGAACCCGCGGAACCGGTCGAGCGTCACGCGCCCCGCGATGACGTCGCTCATGTGGACGTCGTGCGCCTCGAACCCGGCGCGGTCGAAGGCCGCCGCCATTTCCACCTCGCCGTTGACGCCCTGTTCGCGCAGGATCGCCATCGGCGGCCGGGCCCGCAACAGGGCCGGCCCCCCGGATACGTGGCACAAGGCTTCAGCCTTGTGCGTGTCGATTTCGAATGTCACCGCGGGCGAGATCCCCGGGTCACCGGCATCGAGGATGCGGTCGTACTCCTGTTGGGCCGACTCCGGGTTGTCGCGCAGCGACTGCATCAGCCACGTGGTTTCGCTCCACGCCCGCTGCAGATCGACCCGCGACTCACCGAAGATGGTCTCGCGGTCGCGGACGACCCGGATGCGACCGTCCGTGGTGACCCGGCCGATGATCCGGCCCGACAGGCCGCGGGCCTCGAAACGCGCGATCGAGTGCGACACGTCGGCATCCCTGAGTTGGATGACGGCGCCCAGTTCTTCCGCGAACAAGCCGGCCAACAGCGTTATGGTCGGATCGTCAGACACAGGGCTGAAGCCCTGTGCCACGTTCGAGGCGGCCACGCCTGGCGACGTCTCACCATCGGGAGTGTGGCCCGTCTGGATGTTGGCGGCGCCCGTTGGAGCCTTCGTGGCACAGGGCTTCAGCCCTGTGTGACAAATGGCGTCGGCGTCCAGCTCAACGCCCGCGTGCCCGGCAAATGCCATCTCGGCGATCGTGACGAACAGCCCGCCATCCGACCGGTCGTGATAGGCGAGGACGAGGTTGTAGTCGCGGAGCTCGTCGAGGACGGCGTAGAACGCCCGAAGCCGTGCCGGGTCATCGAGGTCGGGGACATCCGAGCCCACCCGATCGAATACCTGCGCGAGGATGGATCCGCCCATCCGGCGGCGTCCCGGCGCCAGATCGATCAGGACGAGCGACGTGTTCCCCGCGTCCGTTCGCAGTTGCGGCGTCCAGGTCCGCCGGAGGTCATCGCAGGGTGCAAAGGCCGAAACGATGAGCGAGACCGGGCTCACGACCTCGCGCGGCTCGCCGGCCTCGCTCCAGGCGGTCCGCATGGACATCGAGTCCTTGCCGACCGGGATGCTGATGCCGAGACCCGGGCACAGATCCATCGCGACCGTCCGCACAGTGTCGAACAGCGCCGCGTCCTCGCCAGGCGCGCCGGCCGCCGCCATCCAGTTGGCGGAGAGCTTCACGAGCGAGAGCGACCGCACCGGAGCCGCAGCCAGATTCGTGAGCGCTTCGGCCACAGCCATCCGGCCTGACGCGGGGGCGTCGAGCGCAGCAACCGGCGTCCGCTCGCCAATCGCCATCGCCTCACCGGCGTAGCCCTCGAATGCCAGCAGCGTGGTGGCACAGTCGGCCACCGGCACCTGCCACGGGCCGACGCACTGATCGCGCGAACACAAACCGCCCACGGTCCGGTCGCCGATGGAAACCAGGAACGTCTTGTCCGCCACCGTGGGCGAACGAAGCACGCGGGCGACGGCGCCCTCGAGCGTGATGCCCGCCAGGTCAACCGGGCCCAGTGCCTGCGGCACGTGCGAGACATCGCGCGTCATCCGCGGCGGCTTGCCCAGCAGTGCCGGCAGATCCATGTCGACCGGCAGGTTGTTGAACAGGGGATCGCGGACCTCAAGGTGCTGGTCCCTGGTGGCCGTGCCCACAACCGCGAAGGGGCAGCGCTCGCGCTCGCAGATGTCTCGGAACAGGTTTAGCGAGTCCGGCGCAATCGCCAGGACGTACCGCTCCTGCGCCTCGTTGCACCACACCTCGCGTGGCGTCATGCCCGGTTCTTCATTCGGGGCGGCCCGCAGGTCGATGCGTGCGCCGCGTCCCGCGCCGTACGCCACCTCGGGCAGGGCGTTCGACAGGCCACCGGCGCCGACATCGTGAATCGAGAGGATCGGATTCCGGTCGCCGAGCGCACAGCAGCGATCGATCACCTCCTGCGCGCGGCGCTGGATCTCGGCGTTGCCTCGCTGGACCGAGTCGAAGTCGAGGTCGGCCGAATTCGTCCCGGTCGTCATCGACGACGCGGCACCGCCGCCCATGCCGATGAGCATGCCGGGCCCGCCAATCTGGATGAGGAGCGCACCGGGGGGCACGTCAGCCTTGTGCGAATGCTCCGCGCAGATATTGCCCACGCCACCGGCGAGCATGATCGGCTTGTGGTAGCCCCGGCGGGTGCCGGCGACGGTCTGTTCGTACGCCCGGAAGTACCCGGCGAGATTCGGCCGCCCGAACTCGTTGTTGAACGCCGCCGCGCCGATCGGCCCGTCGATCATGATGGCGAGCGGCGAACTGATGCGGTCCGGCTTCGATTCCGGTCCTTCCCACGGCCGTTCCGCACCCGGGATCCGCAGGTTCGACACGGAGAAGCCGCATAGACCCGCCTTGGGCTTCGATCCCCGGCCGGTTGCGCCTTCGTCTCGGATTTCCCCTCCCGATCCCGTGGCTGCGCCGGGAAACGGCGAGATCGCGGTGGGATGATTGTGGGTCTCCACCTTCATGAGCGTGTGGAGGAGCATCTCGCGGTAGTCGTACCGGCCCGTCTCGGGGCCCGCGAAGAACCGCCGGACCGTGCCGCCTTCCATCACGGCGGCGTTGTCCGAGTACGCCGACACGGTTCCCTGGGGGTTGGCCTTGTGGGTCGTCCGGATCATGCCGAACAGCGACTCGGCCCGTGGCTGGCCGTCGATCACCCAGGACGCGTTGAAGATCTTGTGACGGCAGTGCTCCGAGTTCGCCTGCGCAAACATCGTGAGCTCGACGTCGGTGGGATTGCGCGCGTGCGACGTGAAATACGCCACCAGGTAGTCGATCTCATCCGGGGCCAGCGCCAGTCCGAAGGTGGTGTTGGCGTCCTCGATCGCCTGTCGTCCCCGGCCTAGTAGATCGATGTCGGTCAGCGGCTTGGGCGAGAAATGATGGAAGAGTTCATCCGCGCCGTCGAGCGCCTCCATCACGGCTTCGGTCATCCGATCGTGCAGCGCCGGCAGGATCGACGCCAGGTCGGATGACCCGTGAACGTCGAACATGGTGCCGCGCTCGACGCGCCTCACCGGCTCCAGGCCGCACTGCCGGGCAATGTCCGTGGCCTTCGAGGACCACGGCGAAATCGTGCCGACGCGGGGCGTCACGAGCACCGTCCGGCCCGTCGGTTCCGGGCCCGCCTCGCCGTACGCCAGCAGGCGGTCGAGCGTGATGCGCTCGGCCCCGGTCAGTGGACGCGCGATTTCGACGAAGTGCCAGAACCGGGCCGACCGGACCGAGAGGCCCGGCTCAATCGACGTGATCTGCGCGTTGAGCTTGACGATTCGGAACGCAGACAGGGCCAGGCCGCCGGGCAGTTTGAGTACCGTCATCGCGCCAGAATTGTACCCTGACTACCGCGTGTACCCGGGTCTAAAGACCCGGGGCTACGCCCGAACGTAGCGACGGACGTTCAAGTCCATGCCACGCTACTTCCCGCGGAGTCTGGCGATCGGCCCATCGACTCCGTTCGGCAGCTGCGTGTCCGCGAACTGGTCCGTATCGCCGCAGGCCGCTTTCAGTCGCAGCAGTTCAGCCTTCAGCTCCCGGGTGACGGCCTCCTGGCCCGGCTGGCCGTAGATGTTCTTCAGCTCGGACGGGTCCGCCCGGAGGTCGAACAGCTCCCACTGGTCCTTCTTCCAGTAGTGGATGAGCTTGTGCGTCGCCGTCCGCACGCCGTAGTGGGCCCGCGTATTGTGATCGCCGGGGTCGTGGTAGTAGCGGTAGTACATCGACGCGCGCCAGTCGGCCGGCGCCTGGCCTTTCATGATCGGCACCAGGCTCCGACCTTGCATGGTCGATGGCACCGCCACGCCCGCCGCATCGAGGAACGTTTCCGCGAAGTCGATGTTGAGCGCCATCGCATCACTCGTGGACCCGGGCCGAATCACGCCAGGCCAGCGCACCACGAACGGCATCCGCAGGCTCTCCTCGTACATGAACCGCTTGTCGTACAGGCCGTGTTCGCCGAGGAAGAATCCCTGGTCGCTCGTATAGACCACGATCGTGTTGGCCGCGAGGCCGCTGGTATCCAGGTAGTCCAGCACCCGCCCGATGTTGTCGTCGACGGACTGGATGGTGGCCAGGTAGTCCTGCAGGTAGCGCTGGTACTTCCATCGCTGCAACGCGTCGCCCGTCAGGGTGACGGCCTTGCCATCGACGGTGGTCGTCACCTCGGTGGGCTTGGTGGAGAGCCACCTGTCCCGGTCTGCGCCCGCAAGGTCCGAGGGCGGCACCAGCTTCAGATCCCGGCGCGTCAGGTCATCGAAAACGCGCTGCCGATTCTCGTGGAGCGCGTCCGTCCGCGTGGCGTAATCGTCGCGGAGCGTCGCCGGCTCGGGAATGACGCGATGCTCGAACTGCAGACGATGGGCCTCGTCGGGCACCCACGGCCGGTGCGGCGCCTTGTTGTGCATCATCAGGAAGAACGGCTTGCCGGCAGGCCTGTTCTTCAGGAAGTTGATGGCACGGTCGGCGATGACGTCAGTAACGTAACGGCCCTTGTACGTCGTCTCGTCGGTGGCCGTGTACATGACCGGGTCGTCGTAGGCGCCCTGGCCCGGCAGGATCTCCCAGCGGTCGAATCCAGCCGGGTCGCTGCCGAGGTGCCACTTGCCGATCATGCCGGTGTAGTAGCCGGCGGCCTGCAACCGCTTCGCCACCGTATCGCGGGCGCTGTCGAACCGGTTGAATACGGGCACGCCGTTGATGTGCGAGTACTGGCCGGTCAGGATGCTGGCCCGGCTCGGCGTGCAGATCGAGTTCGTGACGAACACGCGGTCGAGGCGCATGCCCTCGCGGGCGATGCGGTCGATGTTGGGCGTCGCGTTGATCGTCGACCCGTACGCGCTGATCGCCTGCGCGGCATGGTCGTCCGACATGATGAACACGATGTTGGGCGGCGCGGCGGCGGCAGCCAAGGCCGAGGCGAGCAGCAGCAGGAGCGCGAGGCGGGCTCTGGGCATGCCGGGATTCTACCCCGTGCAGGCGTAGGCGCGGGTCGCGAGACCAGTGATGTCACACGGACCTGACGGTCCGTGGCGACGTACGGGCGTAGCCCCGGGTCTTCAGACCCGAGTACAATCAGCTCTGCCGTGCACGAAGTGGGCATCATGCAGTCCGTTCTCGAGATCGCCGAGTCGCAGGCCCGCCAGAACGGGGCGGCGCGCATCCTCGAGATCCGGATGCGGGTGGGGCGCATGACGGGCGTCGTGCCGGAAGCCCTCGAGCACGCGTTTGCCGTGCTGCGACAGGACACGATGGCCGACGGCGCCACCCTGATCGTCGAGTACGTCCCGGGCGTATTCTGGTGCCTGACGTGCGCGGCCGAGTTCGAATCCGACGACCTCGTGGGCGGGTGTCCCACGTGCAATGAGCCGAGTTTCGAGTTGCGCCGCGGGCGTGAAATGGCGGTCGAGTCGCTGGAGGTGGAGTAGCGATGTGCGTGGAATGCGGCTGCGGGCAGCCCGGACCGACGCGGATCGATGGCAAGCCGGCGCACGAAGTGTCCTCGCCGCTGGCTGAGGACCCCCACCACGACCACCCGCACGATCACCACCACGGGCACTCACACGACCATGATCACGGGCACTCCCATGACCACTCGCACGATCACGGCCATGGGCATGTTCACCCGCACGGCGAAGCCGACGGACAGTCGCACGGTCCCCGCGAGATCGCCGTTCACCAGTCCATCTTTGCGGCCAACGACCGGATGGCCGAGCGCAACCGCGGCTTCTTCAGGGCCCTCGGCCTGCTCGTGCTGAATGTGGTGTCGTCACCGGGCTCCGGGAAGACGCTGTTGCTTCAGAAGACGATCGAGCGGCTGAGTGGTGTGGCTCGCGTGGGCGTGGTGGTTGGCGACCTGGAGACGGACAACGACGCCAAGCGCCTTCGCACCACCGGCGCACCGGTCGTGCAGGTGTCCACCGGCACGCTCTGTCACCTGGACGCCGAGATGGTGGGACGGGCGATCGGCGCCCTCGACGTGCGCGCGCTCGACATCCTGATCATCGAGAACGTCGGCAACCTCGTGTGCCCCGCCGAATTCGACCTTGGCGAGGATGTCCGCGTGGCGCTGCTGTCGGTGACGGAAGGCGAGGACAAGCCGCTGAAGTATCCGCCGATGTTCCGCAACGCGCACATGATCGTGCTGACCAAGACCGATCTCGTGCCGCATCTGGACTTCGACCGCGCCGCCGCGATCCGCAACATCCGCCAAGTGAATCCGCGGGCGCCGATCTTCGAGGTGTCGTCACGTACGGGCGACGGCCTGCAGCCGTGGTGCGACGCGCTGCTCGAGTGGCAGGGCAGGAACGCCGGGTCGGGGCGCTGAAGAGGCAGCGGCTGTCACACAAGGCCGGCGCCTCCGCCCTCGGGCTACGGCGGCCCGAGCAAGCCTTGTGCCACGGATGAAGTGTCAGGACGCGGCGGGCCTGCGGCCGAACCGCAGCATCAGCACGATTGCGCCCCAGGCGGCGGCCACGACTGAGGCCGCCAGGATCGCCACCTTGGCCTGCGTCGTCATCAGGCCTCCACCTTCAAACGCGAGCTCGGTGACGAACAGCGACATCGTGAAGCCGATGCCCGCCAGGCAGGCGCCGCCGTAGATGCCGAGCCAGCCCACACCTTCCGGGAGTTCGGCCTGTTTCGTGGCCACCGCAATCCAGCTGAACAGCAGGATGCCGATCTGCTTGCCGAATACGAGGCCCAGGAGGATGCCCATTCCGACTGGTGCCGTGAGCGCGTCGAACACGCTTCCGTCGATGACCACGCCGGCGTTGAAGAACGCGAAGAGCGGCAGGATGAGGAAAGCCACGAACGGGTGGAACATCTGCTCCAGTGCCAGCCCAGCCGGCCTCATCTGGCTGGCGTTCTCCAGGACTTCCGTGATGGCGCTCATCTGCGAGCGATCCTGAACCATGCTGGTGGGCGTCAGCCGGGCTGCCTGCAATTCCTTCAGGCGTTCCGACGTCTGAGTCAGAAACGCCTCGGGATCGATTCCGGCGCGTACCGGGATGACCATTGCCACCAGCACGCCCGCCACGGTCGGATGCACACCGGACGCGAGGACGCAGCCCCAGACGCCGACGGCCAGCACGACGTAGATCACCGGGTGCCGAATCCCGACGCGGCCCGCGGCGGCTATCGCGGCCAGCAGCGCCGCCGCGGCCGCAAGCGCGACCCACTTCACGGCCGCCGTGTAGAAGAGTGCAATGACGAGGACGGCACCCAGGTCATCGGCGATGGCCAACGCCGTCAGGAAGATGCGGAGGCCCACCGGCACGCGCTTGCCGAAGATCGCCAACACGCCGAGGGCGAAGGCGATGTCGGTGGCTGTCGGGATCCCCCACCCGTGAGCGCCGGGGCCGGTGCCGTTCAACGAGTGGTAGATGACCGCCGGTGCCACCATGCCCCCAACCGCAGCCAGCACCGGCAGCGTCGCCTTTCTGCGTGTCGAGAGCTGCCCGACCACCATCTCGCGCTTGATCTCGAGGCCGACGACGAAGAAGAACACCACCATCAACAGGTCGTTGATCCACAACTGCACCGGCAGCGACAGTGTTTGGGGGCCAAAGGACAGGCTGATCGGCGTGCCCGCCAGCCCCAGGTACAGCGCGGACCACTGCGAATTCGCGAGTGCCAGAGCCGCCGCCGTGCTGAGCATGAGGAGCACGCCGCTGGCCACCTGCGAGTGGACGAATTCCGCGAAGAAGTCCGCGAACGGGGCTCGGATGTTCTGAGGAGACGCCGTGGCCATGGCTCTATCCTTATGGGTCGTCAACTGAACCACTTGAGCGTAAGCGCGATCAACTGCTTCACGCGAGCTGTGTATGGCGGGAACATCCAATGGACGACGCTGAAGCGGTTGCGCAGCACGGACCGCTGGTGCGAGAACGCCGCAAACCCGAAGAAACCGTGGCTCTTGCCGATCCCGCTGTTGTTGACGCCGCCGAACGGCAGATTCAGGTGCAGGAAGTGGATCAGGCCGTGGTTGATGCAGGTGTCGCCCGCGCTCGTCTCTGCCAGCACGCGATCGATGTTGGACTGGTTCCGGCTGTAGACGTAGAGCGCCAGCGGCTTGGGCTTGCTGTTGACGAACGCGATTGCCTCATCGAGGGTGCGGAACGTCACGATCGGCAGCAGCGGCCCGAAAATCTCTTCGTCCATGATCCGGCTGTCCACCGGCACATCCGCCAGCAGCGTCGGGCCGATGAATCGTTCCTCCGGCACGGTCTTCCCGCCGTACGCGACCTTGGCCCCGCGCGTGACGGCATCCGCCAACAGGCCGGCCACGCGCTCATAGTGCCGTGCATTCACGATCCGGCACAGGTCCGGGGTCTGCCGCTGCGCGTCCGTGCCGGCACCGTACGCCTGTTCGACCTGCCTGATGGCCGCCGCCACGAACGCGTCCCGCACCCGTTCGTGCACGAGGATGTAGTCGGGCGCAATGCACGTCTGCCCGTTGTTCGTGAACTTGCCGGCCATGCAGTTGCGGGCGGCCGTGGCGATGTCCGCCGTCTCGTCGATGATCGTCGGGCTCTTGCCGCCCAGTTCGAGCGTGACCGATGTGAGATGCTTCGCCGCCGCCGCCATTACCAGCTTGCCCACTGCCGGGCTGCCCGTGAAGAAGACGTGGTCGAACGGCCGCGCCAGCAGCGCTTCCGCCACTCGCGCATCGCCCTCGAAGACGGCCACGTCCGACTCGTCGAACACCGCTTCGACGATGCGTTTCGTGAGCGCCGAGCAGTGGGGCGTCATCTCCGACGGCTTGATGATCGCGGTGTTGCCCGCCGCAATCGCGGACACCAGCGGGCAGAAGGCGATGTTGAACGGGTAGTTCCAGGGGACGATGATGAGCGTCACGCCTCGGGGCTCGTACCGGATCTCCGACGACGTGCCCGCCATGGCCAGCGTGGCCCGCACGCGCTGCGGGCGCATCCAGCCTTCCAGGTGCCGGATGGCGTGCCTGGCCTCCGAGAGGACGGGGAAGATCTCCGTCACATCCACTTCCGGCCCGGGCTTCCGGAAATCCGCCTCGCCCGCCGCGTGGATCTGGTCGCGATGGCTCTCGATGGCGCCAATCAGTGTGCGGAGCGTCGCGATGCGATCGGCCGCCGTTGATCGCCGCAACACGAGCGCCCGGGCGCGCTGTGCCACAAAGACGCGATCAAGCCGGTCGTGGAAGGTGGGGTCGAGGGCGTCTGCCATCATCGTTTCTCCGCAGCCGTGTTCAACCGATCCAGTTCCGCAAGCGTGAACCGCACGCTGACGATGTACGGCTCCTGACCGGCGGTCCAGTGGCCGTAGGTGGTGGTGACGAACGTAGCGCCCGGAAGCAGTTCCAGCCCGGGATACGCGCAGTCCGCATCCTGGTGGTTCTGCATCAGGCGCACGCGATACTGGCCCTCGCGGCCACCGACGATATCCTCGTACTTGCCGACCCAGCCCACCCAGTCGCCCTTGGTCGCGCTCTCGATCGTTGTGTCGCGAAACGTGATGAACAGGCGGCCGTCTGGCGCGTATCGCGCCGTGTGGCGGTCGCCGGTGAGCGCCGCGGGCAGCTCGCGGGGCGCGGACCAGGTCCTGCCTTCGTCGTCGGACGTGATGAGAAACGAATTAAACCTCCGGCTGTTCTCGCGAAGCAGCACGGCCAACTGCTTGCCATCCGGCGACCGGACGATGCCCGGCTCACACAGATGGGCTTCCGGATGCGTGGCGATCACGACCGGCGCGCTCCAGGTCAGGCCGCCATCGGCCGACAGGGTCTTGTACACCTTGAACGCGCGCGGACCTGGCGCCGGCTTCTCCTCGATGAACCGCCCATCGTCATGGAACAGCGCCATGTAGCGTCCGGCGCCGGTGCGCAGCGGCACCATCGCCGCCATCGCCACGATCCCGCCGAACGTGCCAATCGGCTGTAGTTCGCTCCACGTGTTCCCGTCGTCGGACGAAGAGGCCAGGCGGATGGGATACAGGCCCGAGAACATGACGAGACGCCTGGCGCCCGACGCGTCGACGACCCTGAAGATCGTGGGCACTTCGAGCGACGTGGCCCAAGTGGCCGGCGTGGGCAGCCGATCCGACCACGTGCGTCCTCCGTCTGCGCTGCGCTTCATGACGATGGCGCCGCGGCCGTGGCCCTTCGGGTAAACCGCGATCATCGTCCTGCCGTCCTCAAGCAGGACGGTCGTCGGATGGCCGAGGTATTGCGCGGGCTCGCGATCGACCACAACCTGGCGGGTAGTTTCGGTCGAGATGTCGACGACGGGGATCGTGTAGCCGCGGCTGAGGCCAGGCGCGCTGGACTGGCCCGCGGCCTGGCCCCGGTGCTGGAACACCAGCGCGGCAGCCGTCAGGAGCACGAGTCCGGCGAGAACGCGACTTCGCATTGCAGGCTCTCCCTGGCCGCGGACGTCGCAGCACCAGGTCTACGCGCCGCCCTTCAACTGGTTCGCCACCGCGGCGCTGGCCTTCGCAATCGCGTCGGCATCGCCCAGGTAGTAGTGGCGGAGCGGCTTGAGGTTGTCGTCGAGTTCGTAGACCAGCGGAATCCCGGTCGGGATGTTGAGGCCGACGATCTCGTCGTCCGGGATGTTGTCGAGATACTTCACCAGCGCACGCAGGCTGTTGCCGTGCGCGGCGATCAGGACCCGCTGGCCGCTTTTCACGGCGGGCGCGACGGTCTCATGCCACAGGGGCAGGAAGCGGGCCACCGTGTCCTTGAGGCATTCGGTCAGCGGAAGCTCGGCGTCCGTCAGCTTCGCGTACCGCGGGTCGTGCTTGGGGTGGCGCGGGTCGTCACTGGTCAGCGCGGGCGGCGGCACGTCGTAGCTTCGGCGCCAGATCTGGGTCTGTTCCATGCCGTGCTTGGCGGCGGTCTCGGCCTTGTTCAGGCCCTGCAGCGCGCCGTAGTGGCGCTCGTTGAGCCGCCACGTGTTGTGCACCGGGATCCACATCTGGTCCATCTGCTCGAGCGACAGCCAGAGTGTCTTGATCGCGCGCCGGAGGACGGACGTGTAGGCGACGTCGAAGACGAAGCCCTCCGCTTTCATCGTGCGGCCCGCCGCGGTGGCCTCCTGTACGCCCTTTTCGCTGAGATCAACGTCGGTCCAGCCCGTGAACCGGTTTTCCTTGTTCCACGTGCTTTCACCATGCCTGAGCAGGACGAGTTTCTTCATAGCAGGAATGCCAGCCTCCCGGCGCAGTACATCACCAGCCGCCCGGCGGCGCAACCTTCTGTGTTACCCTCACCCGATCAATTCCGAGCCTTACCAGGCGATCTCCCCGGAGGGACGTCCATGCGCGCTGCTACTGTTTCCACGATTCTGGCCGCTTGTGCCGTGCTGGCCCTGGTGGCCAGTCCCGTGATGCTGGCCCAGGCCCCGGCCGCCACGCAGGCTGCTGCCGCGGCTCCAGCCAAGCCCGCCCCGGCAACTGCGCCCGCCGCGCAGTCGTCCGCGAAGCCGGTGCCGGCTTATCAGCAGTACCTGAGTCCGGCCTCACCGCTCGCCCTGGTGGCGGCGAAGACCGTCGATCGCGTGGCGTGGATTGCGTTCGAAGAAGGCAAGCGCAACGCCTACACGGCGATCACTCCGGCGTTTGCGCCTGTTCGGCTGACAAGCTTCCTGAAGGATGACGGCATCGACATGACCGACATCAGGATTTCTGCGGATGGCAGCACCGTCGCGATCGCGCGCGGGACGATCAGCCCGCCCAACCGCGAGGGATGGGTGGCCAACCCGTCGGCGAATCCGGATGGCCCGGAGCGCGCCGTGTGGGCCGTCAAAACGGCGGGCGGGCCGGCGTGGCGCGTGGCGGAGGTACCGACCGGGACCTACGATCTGGCGCCAGATGGCAGTTCGATCATCTTCGTCAGGGATGGCCAGATCTACCGGGCGAAGATCACGCCGGTGCGTCCGGCAGCCGACATGGACCGCGGCGAGAAGCCGTTCATCCGGGAGTGGGGCACGCAGAGCGCGCCAACGTGGTCGCCTGACGGGAAGAAGCTCGCCTTCGTGACGACGCGGACGGATCACAGCTTCGTGGTGGTGTACGACATGTCCACGCGGACCGTGAGGTACATGTCTCCGAGCGTGGATTTCGATGCCAACCCGATGTGGACGGCCGACAGCAAGAGCATCGTCTACACACGGCGGCCAGGCCTGCCGTTCGGCCAGCAGGCCCAGCCGGGGAGCGGCGGCATCGGGTTGCCGCCCGGACCGGTGGCAGCCGCGCAGGCTCCGGCCCAGGCAGCGGGCCGCGGCGGACGTGGGGCGGGCGGCGCGGCCGGGGCGCAGCCGGCCGGGAACGTTGCCCAGTTGCCGGGGCTGATGCGGGCGACGTTCAAAGGCGGTTACACGTTCTCGATCTGGAAGGCCGACGTGGCCACGGGAGAGGCGCGCGAGGTGTGGCATAACCAGCCGGGCGATCTGACGGCCGGCACGATGGGCGACATGCGACTGGCGGGGGACGACCTGCTCTTTCGCTTCAACGCCGCAGGGGGACGCGGGGGCCGAGGGGGTCGAGCGGCAGCCACGGGAACGGACGCCGCGGCCCCGGCGCCGGCCCCCCAGGACGAGTGGGATCGCTATCACTCGCTCAGCCTGACGTCGCCCGATTCCAAGGCCACACTGCTGACGACGACGGACGGCCTCATTGAGGATCAGGGTTCCGTGGCCCTCTCGCACGACGGCAAGACCGTCTACTACTGCACCAACGCGAGCGACATCGAGCGCCGGCACATCTGGTCGGTGCCGGTAGCGGGCGGCACGCCCGTGCAGGTGACGACAGGCATCGGCATCGAAACGCGGCCGACGCCGCTGGCGTCGGGCAAGCTGCTCGCGACGCTCAGCGCGGACTGGAAGATGCCGCAGTCGCTCGGCCTCTGGAAGCTGGCGGCCGACAAGGCGGCCACTCAGACGATCGTGTTCCCGACATCCCGCAAGGGCTTTCCGATGGACGCCCAGGTGGAACCGCAGCTGATTCTGACGAAGGCCGAAGACGGTCTCGAGATTCACAACCAGCTCTTCCTGCCGAAGGACATCAAGCCTGGTGAGAAGCGTCCGGCCGTGATATTCGTGCACGGCGGCCCCGTGCGGCAGATGCTGCTCGGCTACCACTACATGCAGTTCTACCACTGGGCGTACGCCATCAATGAGTGGCTGACGAGCCAGGGCTACGTCGTGCTCTCGGTCAACTACCGGAGCGGCGTCGGGTACGGGCGGTCCTTCCGAAACGCGCCGAACACCGGCGCACGGGGCAACGCGGAGTATCAGGACGTGGTGGCTGGCGCGAAGTACCTGCAATCGCGGCCGGACGTCGATCCGAACCGGGTCGGTATCTGGGGCCTTTCGTACGGCGGCCTGCTGACGTCACAGGCGCTGGCGCGCAATTCCGACATCTTCAAGGTCGGCGTGGACCTGGCGGGCGTGCACCTGCAGGGCAGTTCGCTCGATCCGGAGGCCGTGTCGTTCAAGTCGTCGACGATCAGCGCCATCGAGGGCTGGAATTCGCCGGTACTGCTCGTGCACGGAGACGATGACCGGAACGTGGCATTCCAGCAGACCACCGGGCTCGTGCAGATGCTGCGCCAGCGGAACGTCGATTTCGAGCTGATCGTGTTCCCCGACGACACGCACGAATCGATGCTGCACAGCCGGTGGATGTACACGCTCGATCGAATGGACCAGTTCCTGAAGCGGTACCTGCACCCGGAACAGAAGTAGCCACGGGGCTTCAGCCCGGTGGCTCAGCTATCCTGCCACCTGCGATTCGTCGCCCTCGACCTCTTCGGTCGGGGGCGGCGCGTCGGCGGGATTGATCTCGCCACCTTCAATCAACCGGGATGTCAGCCACGCGTGCGCAGCGGCGTCGCCGCGCGCCAGTAGCGCCTCCAGCGGCGTGCGCCCGAAATCTCTCGAATCACGTCCCTGCATTGTCGGGAACGACCCGTCCGCGCGCTGGGGCACGTAGCGCGACCAGAAGCCGAAGTGCCACGTCGCAAACTCGGCGATGCGCGCCCGCCCGTGCTCATCGTCGCCCCAGTGTTCGCGCGCCAGATCGACGTAACGACGGTAGATGGCCAGGCGCTCGTCCGGAGTGAGATCGCGATAGCCTTCGACGGCTTCGCGGAAGATCCACGGCTTGATCAGCGCTCCGCGGCCCACCATTACACCCGCGCAACCAGACCGACGGCGAGCCTCGTCGATCTCATGCGGAAAGAGGATGTCGCCGTTGCCAATCACCGGCACCGGCACGGCCGCCACCACCTCGCCAACGGCCTCCCAGTCGGCCGCGGATCGATAGCGCGCGTCCCGCGTCCGGCCGTGGACGACGATGGCATCGGCGCCGCCGTCGACGGCGGCCTTGGCCTGCTCGACGTGGTTGCGCGACTTCTCGTTCCAGCCGAGACGAATCTTGGCCGTGACCGGCACCTTCTGCACGGCCAGCTTGATGCCCTGGACGATGCGGCCGATGCGTGCGGGTTGGCGCGAGAGCGCCGCGCCCAGGCCCTTGCTGGTGAAGTAATCGATGGGGCAGCCCGCGTTGAGATCGATCAGGTCCGCGCCCCTCGATTCCGCCAGCGCCGCGGCCCAGCCCATCTCTTCGGGATTCGTCCCTGCCAGTTGCACGCCGAAGAACGGTTCATCCTGCGCGCGGCGGATCAGCGCGTACTCGCTGCGGCGTTTCTGCTTCAGGCGTCGCGCCACCACCATCTCGCTCATGGTGACGCGGGCGCCCAGTTCCACGCACAGCCGGCGGTACGGCAGATTGCAGCCCTTGGTCAGCGGCGCCAGGACGACGGCGCCCGTGAGGACATCGGCCAGTGACACGTCAGGCCTTGCCTTCCTGCTTCACGTACGTCGTCTGCGACGGGACGGCCAGCGCGGTGCCCGCGTGCTCGACCAGCGTGATCACGCCCAGCAGGAGGTCTTCCTGGACCACCAGCGACGCGTTGTAGTCAGCCACCAGGGCGTAGGCGTAAATCTCGATGTCGAGGGACGACGAGCCGAACTTCACGAGCCGGACGCGCGATGATGACTTTTCGATGCGTGAGTCGCGGTCAACCAGCGTCCGGATGCCGGCAAGGACATTCTCGAGCTGCGCGCGTGTGGTCTCGTAGTGGAGAGCAATCGTCTGGTTGATCAGGAACTTGTCCCGCCGGCTGAAGTTCTCCAGTTCAACGGTCGCCATCGTGCCGTTCGGCACGTGAACGAGCGTGCGATTGAACGTGCGGAGGCTCGTGGTGCGCAGCCCCACGTCCTCCACCTCGCCCGTATGCTGCCCGATGCGGCAGACGTCGCCCACCATGATGCTGCGGTCGCTGAGGACGAAGATGCCGCCGAATACGTTCTCTAGCGTCTTCTGTGCGGCGAAGGCGATCGCGATTCCGCCGATCCCGAGGCCGGCGAGCGTGGCGCTCAGGTTCACGCCGAACGCGGCAAGTCCGATGAGGATGGCAAGCCCGACGGCGGCACCCTTCAGGACCCGGCGCCCGAGCACGTAGGCAGACTGAGCCGTGGCGGGATACGCGGTCCGCAGGCGATCGCGAATGCCCTCGGCGGCGACGTCAACCAGGCGCCACAGCCACCACACGAGGCCGGCCATCAGCAGGACGACCGAGAGCCGTTCGTGGTAGACGCGGTAGATGAGCGGGATGCCCATCTTGGCGGCCACCATGCGGTGCAGCACCAATGTCAGGATGAACGCTGATGGCCCCGACAGCGTCTTCCACGCGTGGGACGGGCCGGCAGCCCCGCTGCGCTGCCTGATGCGCCTAAACTTCCGTACGATCCAGGCGACAGCGGCGAGCACCAGCCGGGACAGGACGTATAACGAGACGAGCAGGACAGTGAGCGCAATCGGCACCCAGGCCGGCAGGCCACCGAAGTTCACGTCCGTCATCGACTTCGGCAGCCGCTTCTCGAGTTCCGGCAACCCGCTGTTCTCGTACATCCGCGGGATCTCGGACACGGTTTCCGAGGAAAACAGCCAGATGGCAGGACCCGTCTTCGGCGTGACCCGCACCATCACGATGCCCACGCGCGCACCGTCGGCGAGCACGATCGAGCCAACTTTCTCGTGATCGGCGGACGTCGCGTCGGTCACGCTCCCTTGCGGGTCGTGACTCATCCGGTCGACGCTGCCCTCGAACCCGTGGTTCAACGCAAACCGTAGTTGAACGGCAGCCTCCTCCTTCGAGATGGACATGCCGTGGCGCGGCCACTGGAGGTAGTCGGCTGCCAGCGTGAAATTGCCCTTCTGCGCCGCTTCGATAAAGGTCAGAAACGCGCTCCGCGGCGACTCACGCTTGAGCGGATCGTCGGGCGACGGCGCAGCGGCCGCGGGCGATTGCATGCCCGGGAGCGAGAGCCCGCCCTGCGCGAGAGCGGGGACGGCCAGGCCTCCGGCCAGCACCCATCCCACGAGACACAGTGCGACCCGCCGGAACACCTTACGCATGCCCGAACCTCCGCAGTCATTGTAGAGGGGTACCGTGCCGGGGTGTAAGGGACAAGGCCAGAGTCAGCCAGGCTGGAGCCTGCCCTTCGACCTAGCTCAGGGCACCCCGAGCGTCAGTCGAGGGGTGGCGATCCCAGGGCGCCGCCGCAGATCCGTTAGAAGCGAATGCCCGCCCGCGCGTGTACCCGCCAACCGGACTCGCGCCCGTAGGCCACGTCGACCGCGAGCTGGACGAGTGGCGCCGTCGCGTACCAGCCACCGCCATACCCGACCTGCGTCCTGGCGCTGCCCAGGCGCCCGCCGTATTCCCACACCCGGCCGGCATCGTAGAACAGGATGAACCCGGTTTGCGCAAGCCGCATCGGCGAGTTCCACGGCAACCGAAGCTCGACCGAGCCGGCACCGAGGTTGTTGCCCGTGAACGCGCCAGACTGGAAGCCGCGCAGACTGTCCATGCCCCCGAGCATCGGCCTTTCGTATTCCGGCAGGACTGCATCAGAGCGGTCGGAGAGCACACGCACAGCCAGTACGGGCTTGCCGACGAGCCCGAGGTACGCCCGCGCGTCGATGCGGTAGCGGTTGGCGGAACCCGAGCGATCCGGGGCCACGCGGGTCCACCACGCACTGGCGTAGATCGCGTTGCGCGGGAACGCCGGATTGGCGCGCGTGTCGAGCGCCAGCCCGACGCCGCCGGTTGCGAGGTTGTCGTGCAGCGTGCCGAAATCGACCGCGGCCCACGACGCCCGCGCACCCAGGCTCAGCGCCTTCCATGCGGGCATGGTGACCTCAGCCCAGGCCGTCTGGCGGAAGTCACGTTCGTCGTACGCCGGATTGTGGCGGCTGATGATCCCGCCGCCGGCGCGCAGGCGCCTGACGGGCCCCGTGTCCACCGTCACGTCCGCCTCCGCCACCGCCTGCCTGGTGCCGCCCCACGTCAGGGGCACGGTCAGCATGCCCTTGCGGCCGAACGCGCGGACGAAACTGATCCGCCCACCGTAGGTGAACCCGTAGCCGTCCTGCCCCTCGAGCACCGGCAGCACCATCATGCTGCTCGTGATGCGCTTCATCGGGTTCGCCAGCGCTCCACCGGGTGCGGTTGACGGGTACTCCTGCACGATGATGATGATCGCCACCTGGTCGGTGGCTTCGAGGGATCGCAGCCGTTTGCGGACTTCGACCGATTCGAAGCGGCCCGACTTCTTGAGCCTGGCGACGATCGCATCGATCCCAGCCGCGTCGATCGGCTGGCCGACCGCCAGACCAGCGATCGCCAGGATGTCCGCGTCGGGTGTGCGGTAGTTGCCGTGAACGCGCACCTCGGCCACGAGTTCCTGGGCCGGCGCCTGGGCCGGGGTTTCAACGTGTGCCTGGGGCTGCCCCGCAGCCACCGGCGGCGCGGCCAGGCCCGCCAGCAGCGGCGTCAGGATCACGCAGACGGCCAGCCGGCGCATCACTTGTCGTCCTTCGGGATGTAGGCCCGGATGCGCGCGCTGACTTCACCCTTCTGGTAGTCGAAGAAAGTCCGGTCGTAGTTGAACTCGTAGCTCCCGGTGGCCAGCGTCGCGCTCCCGTGCATCGTGATGGACTTGGGCAGCCACACCCCGTCGAAGTACCGGCGCATCGTCATCGACGCCTTGGCCTCGTCCACCCGGACGATGGCCCGGCCCGGCAGGAAGCCGAAGTCCGCGTTGTCGAACGAGTATCGGACGATCTGGTGCTCCTGCGGATCGACCCACATCGTGACGCGCGTGACCTTGTTCATGTCGCGCTGGATCTCGTCCTCCATCTCGGCGTCGCGGTCGCGCCGCACCGGCTTGTCGCCAGGCTTGGCCGGCGCCTGGCGATCGTGGCTGTGGAACAGGCGCGACGGGTAGTACTCGATGATGACCACGGCGCGGCCTTCTACCGTGTCGCGGCCCAACAGGTAGTAGTTGCCGGGCTCGAACGGGAACCGCATGAAGTACGCCTCGGAGATGAACCGCGGCTCCAGAGACTGGCCCACCACGTCCTGGGCGCCGACATCGGCCGTGGGCGCCGGGGCGTCTTCGGGTGCCGGCTTCTTCGCGTCGCGCTCCTTCTGGCGCTGCTCCCGACGCTTCTCGGCCGCGATCCAGGTGGCTTCGTACTTCTGTCGTTCACCGGCGGCCACGGTGACGCCGTTGGCCTTGAAGGGACTCCGCACCAGGTAGCCATCGCGGATGAACCAGTGGAATTCGCGGTCCAGGCCGTCGAGAAGCATGCCGCCAGGCCCCGAGATCTTGGCCTGCTCGCGCTCGCTCAGGATGTAGTCGTGCAGCGTGCGCCAGTTGTCGTTGCGCCGCTCGAGCACCTTGGACATGAAGGCGTCGAGGTCGTTCAACGGCGTCAGTGCTTTCGCGGGCTGGGCCTGCGCCGCCACCGGCTTGGCCGGCTGAGCCTGCGCGAAGGCGACGGCCACGGATGCGGCCGCCCAGGCGAGCGCGAGTGCGAACGGCAGGAACTTCTTCACGAGACACCTCTGTACGGGCAGGCTTGCGCTTATCTCGATTGGACGAATCTCGCCGCGTGGGGGTTCATTGTTGTTTCAACGGACGCGGGTCTGAAGACCCGCGGCTACACCACTGGCAGGACGTAGCCACGGGGCTTCAGCCCCGTGTAACGCAGGATCGCAATTCGCGGAGTGCCGCATCCATCGCGTCGACGAGCGTGTCCGCGTCGGTCTCCGTGAACACCAGCGGGGGTTTGATCTTGATGACGTTGTGGTGCGGCCCGTCCGTGCTGACGAGCACGGCCCGGTCGCGCATACGATTGGCGACCAGCCCCGCCAGCCGGCCGTCCGGTTCGCGCGTCGCGCGATCCCGGACCAGTTCGACGCCCACGAACAGGCCGAGCCCGCGGACGTCGCCGACGGCCGCGTGGCTCTCCATCAGGGCATGCAGCCCCCCGAGCAGGCGCGCGCCCACCGTGCGCGCGTGGTCCTGCAGGCGCTCGCGTTCGATCACATCCATCACCGCCATGCCGATCGCACACGACACCGGGTTGCCCCCGAACGTGTTGAAGTACTCCATCCCGTTGGTGAAGGCCCGGGCGATGGCCGGCGTGGTGATGACGGCTCCGAGCGGGTGGCCGTTGCCAATCGGTTTGCCGAGCGTGACGACATCGGGAACCACGCCCTGGGTCTGGAACGCCCAGAAGTGGCTGCCGGCGCGGCCGAAGCCCACCTGCACCTCGTCCGCAATGCACACGCCTCCCGCCTCGCGGATAGCTCGGTATGCGTGTACGAGATAGTTCGGCGGCAGCACGATCTGTCCGGCGCAACTCAGGATCGACTCGGCGATGAAGGCCCCGGGGCGTGCGCCCCGCGCGCCGAGTTGTTCCACCGCTTCCTCCACGTGCGCGGCGTAGCGCGCGCCCGGGTCACCGTCGGAGCCTTGGTACAAGCCCTGGTACGTGTCCGGTGTCGGTACCTTGTGGACCCACGGCGCCGCGCCGCGTCCGCCCGGTCCGTCGAACTTGTACGGACTGATGTCCACGAGCGTCGTCGTGTTCCCGTGATAGCCGACGTCGACGACAACCGTTTCCCGGCTGCCGGTGGCGGCGCGAGCCAGGCGCAGCGCCAGTTCGTTGGCCTCGCTGCCCGAGTTGACGAAGTAGCACACGCGCAGCGGATCCGGGAGGGTGGCGCACAGGCGGGCCGCGTACTCGGCCAGGCGCTCGTGCAGGTATCGCGTGTTGGTGTTGAGAACAGCCATCTGGCGCTGGCCGCCTTCGACGACATGCGGATGGCAGTGGCCCACGTGAGGCACGTTGTTCACGCCGTCGAGGTAGGCCTGGCCATCGCTGTCGTAGAGATGCTGCATCCAGCCGCGCACGATGCTCAGCGGACGCGCGTAGGACACGCTCAACGACGGTCCGACGTGCTCGCGGCGGGAATCCAGCAGCGCGCCGGCGGCGCGCGCGCGCGGAGCCGTGATCCCGCCAGGCAGGCCCAGCAACAGGTTCGGGTCCGGGCAGAGGCCCAGCCAGATCTCGCGCTCCGACGGGCGGGCCACGCCGGGGAAGTCGCCGTGCCGGCCCAGCAGGTCAAGGACGATCTGGACGTGGACGTGCGGTGGCCAGCCGCCGTTTTCGTCCGTCGACCCGATTGCCGCAAACGCGCCACCCTTGGCGATGGATTCGCCAGGCTTCAGTCCCGCGACGGAATCCCACGACAGGTGGCCGTAGAGCGTGTAGAACCCCGGGCCGTCGACGCCGGCCTGGTGCTCCAGGATCACGGTTGGCCCGTAGTCGAAATCGCCGGCATTGTTGGCAACACTGACCACGTGCCCATCGAGCGGTGCCAGGACTGGCGTGCCCACTTCCGCAAACAGGTCCGCGCCCAGGTGGACCGTGCGCCATTCAGGTCCGTCGTTGCCGGGCACCGCGAAGGTCCGGCTCGCGTAGCAGCCGCGCACTTCGTCGTAGCGGCCAACGCCGACGGTGGCCCCCGCGCGAGCCATCTGGCGGAAGACGTGAGGGGAAAAGAGCGATGCCTTTGTCCAGATGTCCGGCGTCCCCGCGTCGGCGCTCCCGACGCCGAGGTCGAGGACGGCCACCCGCGACGTCCGCGGATCCGGTTCGACGATGGGGCCGATCTGATCGCCGGCCGCGCGCAGCCACGCCACCACCTGCGGGTTTCCGGCGCAGGGCTCGAAGCCGCAGGCGTGTCGCATCGCCGCCCGCGCAAAGCCCGGGTCGATTGTCGCGAGGCGTGCCAGGGCATCCCAGGCCGGCCGTTCGCTGACCAGCAGGTACGCATTCTCGGGCGCCGCGCGCCTCTGTATCGCGGCATTGACGACGCTGACGCAGAGCCGGCTGCAAAGCAGGGGATAGATGGCTTCCGCCTCGGCTTCCGACAGAGGATAGGCGCTGTGATACCCGGCCGCCAGACCCCGGACGGTCGAGAGCGGGTCAGCCTTGTCGAGCGCGGCGTACGCGCAGGCCACGGCCACGTCATTGACCGTCCACGTGCGCAGCATGTCGCCGAAGTCCACGACGGAGACCACGCGGCTGGCGTAGGGATCGTCAGGCGTGACGAGCACGTTGAAGTCGTTGGCGTCGTTGTAGATGACGCTGGCCCGCAGGAAGGGGGCCAGGCGGGCAATCTCGCCGCTGGCCCACGCGAACGTGCGAGTGACGAGGTCGCGGCGCACGGGATCTTCTACGTCATCGACGTGCTCCGCGATCCAGCCGGCCCGGCGGGGATCCCATTTCAGATCGCGATCCGCGGCGGGGTGTGAGAAGGACTGCAGCGCGGCGTCAAGCCGGCCCAGCCATCGTCCGAGGCTGTCGACGAGCGGGGCCAGGTGCGGTGACGCCTGAGCCATCACGGTGCCGTCCACCCAGGTGAGCAGGCGGACCAGGTAGGGCGTGCCGCGATCGTCCTTGACCGTCTCGATCGATCGCCCGCCAACCGACGGGCGCACCCTGGGCAGGACGAGCTCGGCATCCTCGGCCGCCACGTGCAGCAACGCGGCGTTCTGCAGGTCGAGCGTGCCCCGCTCTTCGCCGGCGTTCGCGATCTTCAGGACGAACCGCTCGCCGGCCGTCGTGGCGACCACGAAGTTCTGATCACGTTCGCTTGGCAGCGGCTGGGCGGTTGCGGTGATCCCGTACAGATCGCGCGCCATCGCCTCGGCCTGGCGAGGGGAGAACGCCGGTTGTTCGAACGTGATCGCGGGCATGGCAGCAGGCACCAGGAATCCGACGCTCAGGATGTCTCGAACAGCACCTTGAGGCCGGCCGAGGCCTCGCGGAACGCGCGCTCGTGGTCTTCGAAACCGAACACGCCGGTGACGAGCGGATCCGTCTGCACCGCGCCTTCGGCCAGGAGGCTCAGCGCGGGCAGGAAAGGCCCGCATCTCGACCCGACGATCGTGATCTCATCAACGACCGCCGGCCATGTCGCCAGGGCGGCCGGATCGTGGACCGTGGTCTTCAGCACGATCGTGCCCAGTGGCCGCACCAACTCCAGGGCGCGGCGGAGGCCATCGGCGCTGCCGGTGAGATCCACGACGACATCGACGCGGTCGCGCGGACCAGGCGCCGCTGACGGAGTCAGGGTGGCATCGATGCCCACCGACCGCGCCAGGTCAACTCGGGCTGCGTGCTTGCCGTAGAGCACCACGGCGGCCCCGGTTGTCCTCAGCACCTGTGCTGTGAGCAGGCCCATGCGCCCGTCGCCCACCACGATGACGCGCTGCCTGGGGCCGAGTTCGATCTGCTCCAGGATGCGGCATGCCGCGGCAATGGGTTCCGTGAACACCGCGGCCCGGTCCGACACCGCGTCCGGCACGGGATGCAGGCTGACGGAGGGCAGCGTCAGGAACTCGGCAAACGCGCCGTCGCGCCGCCGAATGCCGAGCACCTCCCGATCCTCACAGTGCTCCTTGATGCCGTCCCGGCAGAACGGGCACGTGCCGCAGCCGATGTTGATGTCGCCGACCACGCGCTGGCCCAGCCAGTGGCGGTCGTCCGGGCGGGACACCGCTTCGACGACGCCGACGAACTCGTGGCCGGGCACACCCGTGAAGTCCGCATAGCCCTTCACCATTTGCAGGTCGGTGCCGCAGATGCCGGCGAGCGTGACGCGGACGGTACACTCGTCCGGCCGGCTCGGCTTTCCGAGAGACCGCAGACTGATCGTCCCCCGCTCCAGATACAAAGCGCGCATGTGGTATTCCCGTTCAGCGGATGATCCGAATGTTGCCCCGCGGCCTGTAGTTGCACACCCAGACCTGGCCCAGGCTCGGGCACACGGCCATGCCGCAGCCGACCTCGTCGGTCGACGGCCACACCATCTGGGTGTAGTGGCCGCATACCTTTTCCGCCTCACACGTGTCAGTCTTCTCGGAATAGAACTTCGACTCCTCGCCCCAGGCGTCCACGACCTGCGTCGGCGTTGTCGGATTGAAGGCGTCGGGCCGTCGATCGACCATGAGCGGCCAGCCCAGGTAGAGGCTCTCGCCCACATCCTCGGGTAGCTCGCCGTGGGTGATGCCGCACCCGTGCGCGGCGAGGTAGGTCGCACGCAATTGCGCCCGGCTCGCCAGGTCGTTCCCCCATCGCAGTGCCCTCACGCCCGCGCGCTTGCGCCAGGCGTTGTGCGCGCGGAGCGTCTCATCGGCCTGCGCGCCAGTCAGGCCGTCCTTCGGCGGCGGCGCCGGTCCTGCGCCGTTCGCCACGCACGCGCCGGCCAGCAGCACGGCCGCGATCGTCAGCGTTCGCGGGCCTGTCATCCCCGCCGCTCCGTGACCTGGTCAGTCGCGCGGGCGTCGCGCGTGGCCGAATTGCGTCTGACCACCATCACGGTGAAGTCGTCGTCGTAGGCCTCGCGCCCCGCGAAGGCCTGCGTGGCCGCGACAATCCGGTCGATGATCTCCGAGGACGGCAGCGCGGCATGCGTCCGGATCGCGGCCTCGAGGCGTTCGAGCCCGAAGTCCTCGTCCGCTGCGTTCATGGTGTCCACCACGCCGTCCGTGTAGAGCACCAGCATGTCGCCGGCGCCGAGACTCACCTGAATGGCTTCGGGCAGCGGGCCCCGGACGAGGCCCAGCGCGGACACCATCGAATTGAGCACGCTGCGCCCGCCGTCCGCTCGCAGCACGAGCGCCGGGTTGTGACCGCAATTCAGGTACGTGAACGTGCCGTTCTGGGGGTCGAACAACCCGAACAGCGCGGTCACGAACCGGGACGTCTCGACGGACCGGCGCAGCACGCGGTTGACGTCGCGAAGCACCGTGGGCACATCGTGGACCCGTCGCAATTCGGCGTGCAGCGCCGCCCTGATTGTGGCCATGATGAGCGCCGCCGGCGTGCCCTTGCCCGACACGTCCGCGATGACCAGCGCCAGCCGGCCGTCGTCGAGCGGAATGTAGTCGAAGTAGTCGCCGCCGATCTGCCAGCACGGCAGGCTGATGCCGGCGATGTCGTAGCCGTCCACGACGGGGTCCGATTCGGGCAGCAGGCAGGCCTGCACGTGATGCGCGACGTCCAGCTGGTGTTGCAGGTGCTGCCGTTCGAGCGCCTGCCGGTGCAGCAGGGCCTTCTCGATGGCGAGTGCCGCCGCCGTGGCGAAGAACTCCAGCACCTCCGCATCGTCGGCGCTGAACGAGCAGAGTTCGTCGCACTCCAGGTTGAGCGCGCCGATGATGACGCCGTTGCTGGAGATCGGGACCGCGATTTCCGAGCGCGTCTCGGGCCGGCCCTCGACGTACCGGGGATCGGCGCTGACGTCCGCCGCGATCACGGTCTCGCCCGTCCGGATCACGTGACCGATGATGCCCTTTCCCGAGTAGATCATCGGGTCGTCGGGGTTCGGATCGGCGTCGAACCCGAAGGTGCACATGCCCGCGATCACCCGTGTACCCGGGTGCGCCAGCAGGGGCACGTTACGGTTCAGGACGAAGATCCCGGCGGCGTCGTAGCTGACGGCAGTGCGGACGTACTCGATGAGGTGCTTCAGGACGTCGTCGAGCTCCAGGGACCGGGAGATCTCCTGTGACAGCGCCAGGAGCATCCGGTACTTCATTTCGGCCGTCAGTTTGGTCATGGCGAGAAGGCCCGGGGGCGACACCGTGTCCGAGTGTACAACGACAGGATAGTCGAAAGGGCAAAGCCGAAAAGCGAAAGAGGAGTCAACGCTGCATCGGGTCCGGCCTCGAACTTTTCCCTTCCGGCTTTCGCCTATCCCCTGGCGCCTCTCGCCTATCCCCTGGCGCCTCTCGCCTACAGCCCCGTGCCTCCTGTTGTAGACTGCCCCTGTATCCTCAAGAGAGCCACATGCACAGGTTTACGTCGTTCGCGTTGGTCCTCCTCGTCCTGCTGGCCGCTGCGGGCGAAGCCGTCGCCCAGGATCGCCCGGTGACATTTTCGGTTGCGCCGATCGTGGTGGCGCCGCTCTCGGGCAGCGGGCGCCAGTTCGATCCGGGCGTGGGCCTGGATGTGTCCGTCGCGTTCAGGATCGCCGATCAGTTCGCCATCGCTGGTGACTATGTGACGACCAGTCTGGGCGGCAAGAACCCGCCGCAGTATGCGCCGTCCGTGCCGATCAACGCGGATCCGCACATGCAGTTCGGCACGGCGAACATCGTGTTCCGCGCGCCGGTTCAGAAGGTGCGCATCTACATGACTGGCGGCGTCGGTCTCTACCACCGCGTGGTGACGCTGACGCCAACCGACGCTGGTCCGGTCTCCCTGTGCAATCCGTGGTGGTTCGTCTGCTATCCCAACCCGGTGTCGGCGGCGCGGGCGAGCGGGACGCGGTCGCACACGGACCTTGGCGTCAACGTCGGCGCGGGGTTCACAACCGGGCACTTCTTTGCCGAGATCCGTTATCACTACGTCTGGGGCCCGACGTTCGAGACGACGAACGGGTCGGTGCCGGCCACCGGCAAGTTCCTGCCGCTGACGGTTGGCGTGCAATTCTAAGAAAGAACCGAGAGGCGATCGATGGAAGGCTGGCGGGGCTGGGACGACTACGCGCGCTTCTACGACTGGGAGAACGCCCAGACGATGGGCCGGCGCGACGTGCGGTTCTGGCAGGGCCTGGCGAGCCGGACGGGCGGGCCCGTGCTCGAACTCGGCTGCGGCACGGGGCGGGTCACGCTGCCCGTGGCCCGGGCCGGCGCGAGGGTGATCGGCGTGGACCGCTCGGCATCGATGCTGGCCCGGGCCCACAAGCGCGTGAAGCTGGCAAAGTTCGGCTCGCGGGTCCACCTCGTTCGCGGCGATATCACGGCGCTTCCGGTCCCCTCGACGCGCGTCAAGCTGGTGGCTGCGCCGTACGGCATCCTGCAATCGTTGCTCGATGACCGTGTACTCGAGGCCGCGCTCGCCGAGTCCTTCCGCGTGCTCCGTCCGGGAGGCACGTTCGGCATCGACATGGTGTCGGACCTGGTGTCGTGGCAGGAATACGAACGCCGCGTGAAGCTGCGCGGAATGATGCGCGGCAGCCAGGCACACATCACACTGATCGAATCCGTCAGGCAGAATCGGAGGAAGGGCCTGACGCTGTTCGATCAGGAATTCGTGGAGCGGCGGGGCAGGGCGAAGCACGTGCACGCGTTCTCGATCGCGTTTCGCACGCTGTCCGTGGCGCAGATGACGGCGCGGCTCGAGCGGGTCGGGTTCGAGATCTCCGCCGTGCTCGGTGACTATGCCGGCGGCCCGTGGGACCCGCGGGCCGATGTGTGGCTAATCGTCGCCAAGCGGCCGCGATGAACACAGGGCTGACGCCCTGTGCCACGTACGGAAACGAGTTTCGCCGCCGAACGGGGTGTGGAGGTGGCCCGGGACTTCAGTCCTGGGTCGACGACGAGGTGAGTCATGAAGGTCCTGGTTGACGTAATGGTCGTGCCCATCGGCGTGGGGCTGTCGCTGTCCGGCTACGTGGCCGCCTGCGAGCAGGTCTTCAAGGACGCGAAGTTGACGACGCGCCTGCACGCCAACGGCACGAATGTCGAGGGCGAGTGGGACGACGTGTTCGCCGCCGTCAAACGCTGCCACGAAGTGCTCCACGAGATGGGCGCGCCGCGCCTGTCGACCGTGATCAAGGCCGGCACCCGCATCGACAAGGCGCAGTCGCTCGACGACAAGGTCCGCAGCGTCGAACAGAAGCTCCAGTGAAACGCCCAGGGTTTCATCTCCTCGCGAAACCCACGGGCCCGATCTGCAACCTGGACTGCACGTACTGCTTCTACCTGGAGAAGGAGCGCCTCTACCCGGGCACCGCCGTGTGGGCGATGCCGGACGACGTGCTCGAGTCCTTCGTCCGGCAGTACATCACGACGCAGGACATCCCGGTCATCAGCTTCGCGTGGCAGGGCGGCGAGCCCACGCTGCTCGGGCTCGACTTCTACCGGAAGGCCGTCGCGTTCCAGCAGAAGTACGCCGGCGGCAGGCGCATCGAGAACGCCTTCCAGACCAATGGCGTCCTGCTGGACGACGAGTGGGGCGCGTTCCTGGCAGAACACGACTTCCTGGTCGGCTTGTCGATCGACGGACCCGGGCCCCTGCACAACCGGTATCGCGTGAATCGCGGCGGCGGTCCGACGCTCCGCGACGTCCTGCGCGGCCGCGATGCGCTGCGCCGCCACAACGTCCGGTTCAACACGATCACCGTCGTCCACCGGGAGAACGCGAGCGTGCCGCTCGACGTCTACCGATTCCTGCGCGACGAGGGCAGCGGGTACATGCAGTTCATCCCGATCGTGGAACGCGTGAGCCCGGCGGCGGGTGCGGCGGGCGACCTGTTGGCACTGGGGCTGCCCGGGACGGCGGGGTCGGGTGCGGTCACACCGTGGTCGGTGGAGGCGGAAGCCTTCGGCGCCTTCCTCTGCGGCATCTTCGACGAGTGGGTGCGAACCGATGTCGGCCGCGTCTTCGTGCAGATCTTCGACGTCGCACTCGAGAGCTGGTACGCGGGCGACGCGTCGTTGTGCATCTTCGCCCAGCACTGCGGCCGCGCGCTGGCCGTCGAGCACAACGGCGACCTGTACTCCTGCGACCACTACGTGTTCCCGCCGTACAAGCTGGGCAACATCCTCCGAACGCCGATCCACGAGATGGTCGAACGGCCGCAGCAACGGGAGTTCGGCGCGGCAAAGGCGTCGATGCTGCCGACGTACTGCCTGGAGTGCGACGTCCGCTTTGCCTGCAACGGCGAATGCCCGAAGAACCGCTTCATCAGGACGCCGAACGGCGAGCCCGGACTCAATTACCTCTGCGCGGGCTACCAACGGTTCTTCCGCCACATCGATCCGTACATGCGGTTCATGGCGCAGGCACTGCGGCGCGAGCGGCCGCCGGCGAACGTCATGGCCTGGACACGGGCCAGGGATGCGGCGCAGGCACCATCGCCCGTCGCGCCCAACGATCCGTGCCCCTGTGGCAGCGGAAAGAAGCATCGGAAGTGCTGCGGCCGAAGCGCCTGACGCGCTGCGGCCAGAGTGCGTCCGCTCCTTCGTGCCTTGTTCGCCCCCGGCCACCGTACCTGCCGGTGGTGGCGGATCAGAGCCGAAAGCACCCCGAGAGGCGAGCCCGGTGTTCGTCTGGCTTCGGCCGCTCCCGCTATGTTAGGATTTGGTGGCACTTTTTCGGCAGATTTCCTCGGTATTTTGCTGGAGTTTCCCCATGTCTGGCCATTCCAAGTGGCATACCATCAAGCACAAGAAGGGCGCGGCTGACGCCAAGCGCGGCCGCATCTTTACCCGGATCATCAAGGAGCTCAGCGTGGCGGCACGCTCGGGCGGGGGCGATCCGGAAACCAACCCCCGGCTCCGCACGATCGTGGCAGAGGCCAAGCAGGTCAATATGCCCGCCGATAACATCAAGCGGGCGATCCGGCGCGGCACGGGCGAGGAGCCCGGTGTCCAGTACGAAGAAATCACGTACGAGGGGTACGGCCCCGGCGGCGTGGCCCTGCTGATCGAGGCGATGACCGACAACAAGAACCGGACGGTCGGCGAAATCCGCCACCTCCTGGGCAAGTACGGCGGGAACCTGGGCGAATCCAACAGCGTCCGCCGCATGTTCGAGAAGAAGGGCTACATCGTCATCGAGAAGTCGAAGGCGGCCGAGGATACGCTGATGGCCGCCGCACTCGACGCGGGCGCGGACGATCTCAGGGACGATGGCGACAGCTGGGAAGTGCTGACGGCACCCGAGGCGTTCCCGGCCGTCAAGGAAGCCATCGACAAGCTGAACATCGAGACGGTGTCGGCCCAGGTGTCCTTCTTGCCTACGATTTACGTGTCGCTCGAAGGCAAGCCTGCCCAGAGCATGCTGAAGTTGCTCGACCTGATCGAAGACCATGACGACGTCCAGCACGTGTGGTCCAACGCCGACATCGGCGAGAAGGACATCGAGGCCTCCTACGCGTGAAGGTGTTTGGCATTGACCCAGGGTCCGAGCGCACGGGCTACGGCTGTATCGACACCGATGGCAGCCGCCACGCGCTCGTAACCTGCGGGGCAATCGCCACGCCGTCCACCGCGACGTTCCCCGACAAACTCCAGGTGATCCACAGCGCGCTCTGCCGCCTGCTGGCGGAGCACCGGCCGGACTGCGTTGCCGTGGAGAGTCTCTTCTACGCCAAGAACGTGCAGAGCGCGATCAAGCTCAGCCACGCCCGGGGCGTGGCGTTGCTGGCGGCGGTGCAGGCCGGGCTTCCGGTGTTCGAATACGCCCCGGCGGAGATCAAGCGGGCCGTCGTGGGATACGGTCGGGCCGAGAAGCACCAGGTCGGCGAGATGGTGCGAATGATCCTGGGCCTGGCGGACGTGCCCGAGCCGCACGACGCCGCCGACGCGCTGGCCGTGGCCATCTGCCACGTGCACGCCAGCGGGGGTCCCGTGGCGCACCTGCTGGCCGAGCCGGCGAAGGGTGCGCGCCAGCCGAAGAGCTGGCGGGAGTACCGGCCATGATCGCGTCGCTCAGGGGCCGACTGGCCGAGAAGCAGCCGAACCGAATCGTGGTGGACGTGGCCGGCGTCGGGTACGACGTCAATGTGCCGCTGTCCACCTACTACAAACTGGGTGAACCGGGCGACGAGGTGTCGCTGCGCATCCACACGCACGTTCGAGAGGACGCGCTGGCGCTCTACGGCTTCGTCAGCGTGTTCGAGCAGCAGATCTTCGAACGCCTGATCGCCATCAGCGGGATCGGGCCCAAGCTCGCGCTGGCCGTCCTCTCCGGCATCGAGGCGCCGGACTTCGCGCGTGCGGTCCGGTCCCGGGACGTGGCCAGGCTGACCGCGATCCCGGGCGTAGGCAAGAAGACGGCCGAGCGCATCACGCTCGAACTGCTCGACCGGCTGCCGCCTGGCGTCGGCCTCGAACCGGCGGCGGACGCGGAGAGCTCCAAGCCGGGCGACGACCTGCGGCGCGACCTCCTCTCGGCGATGCTGAACCTGGGCTATCATCGACCTTCTGCGGAGAAGGCCGTCGATGCGGCGCTCAAGCGCATCGAGACACCGACGTTCGAACTGGTGCTCAAGCAGGCGCTCCGCGAACTGGCTCGTACCTAGGCGATGGCTGACGACCGCATAGTGGCACCGGTGCGCGAGGACGACGACGCGCAATTCGAAGCCGGACTCCGTCCGCGAACGCTGGACGAGTACATCGGCCAGGATCGCGTGCGCGAGAATCTGCACGTCTCCATCACCGCCGCCACCCAGCGCCAGGAGGCGCTCGATCACGTCCTGATCTACGGCCCGCCCGGACTGGGCAAGACGACGCTGGCGTACGTGATCGGCAATGAGCTCGGCGTGCCGGTCCGGTCCACGTCGGGGCCCGTGCTGGAGAAGCCGGGCGACCTGGCGGCCATCCTGACCAACCTGAAGGAGCGCGAGGTTCTCTTCATCGACGAGATCCACCGCATGGCGGCGACGATCGAGGAGATCCTGTACCCGGCGCTCGAGGACTACGAACTCGACATCCTGATCGGCCAGGGCCCGGCCGCCCGATCGGTGAAGGTGCCGCTTCAGAAGTTCACGCTCATCGGGTCCACCACGCGCGCGGGCTTGCTGACGTCGCCGCTCCGGAGCCGGTTCGGGATCGTGCACCGCCTGGACTTCTACAACGAAGGGGACCTGCAGGAAATCGTCCGGCGGTCCGCGCGGATCCTGGGCGTGGCCATCAGCGATGACGCGGCCGCGGAAATTGCCCGGCGATCGCGGGGCACGCCGCGCATCGCCAATCGCCTGCTGCGCCGTGTGCGCGACTACGCGCAGGTGCGGGCCGACGGCGACATCACGACGGAGGTCACGCGCGCCGGCCTGGCGATGCTCGAGGTGGACGAGCACGGGTTCGACGAGATCGACCGCCGCCTGCTGCGGACCATCATCGACAAGTTCGGCGGCGGCCCGGTGGGCGTCAACACCATTGCCGCCGCGATCAGTGAAGAGAAGGACGCCATCGAGGATATTTACGAGCCGTTCCTGATTCAGATCGGCTTCCTCGATCGCACGCCCCGGGGGCGCGTGGCCACGCCCCGCGCGTACGAGTATTTCGGGCTCAAGGCCCCAGGGAAGGATTCGAGACTGTGGTGAACGGCAGCATCATTCGACCGACCAAGATCAGCGCACTGGCGACCTACGTGCCGCCCGGCATCCTGGATAACAAGAAGCTCAGCCAGATGGTCGACACGACCGACGAGTGGATCCTGCAGCGCACGGGCATCCACACGAGGCACATCGTCGACAAGGGCGTGGCGACGTCAGACCTGGGCAGGGAAGCGGCACTCGAGGCGATCACGCGCGCCGGGCTCACGCCGGACGACATCGGCCTGATCATCGTCGGGACCACGACGCCGGACATGTTCTTCCCGAGTACGGCGGCCCTGATCCAGAACAAGATCGGCGCCAAGCACTGCTGGGGGTTCGACCTCGCCGCGGCGTGCTCCGGCTTCACGTTCTCGCTGGCGACCGCCAGTCAGATCGTGTCCACCGGCAAGGTCAACCACGCACTGGTCGTGGGGGCGGACGTGATGTCCAGCATCATCGACTACACCGATCGCACCACGTGCGTCCTGTTCGGCGACGGGGCCGGCGCCGTGGTGGTGTCGGCCGCGACCGAGGACGGCCTGCAGATCATCGGATTCGAGCACGAGATCGATGGCAGCGGCGCGCCCGCGCTGCAGATGCCGGCCGGCGGCAGCCTGCGGCCCGCATCGCACGAGACCATCGACGAGCGCCTTCATTACGTGAAACAGGACGGCCAGACGGTGTTCAAGTTCGCCGTCCGCAAGACGGAGGAAATCAGCCGCCGCGTGCTCGACAAGAACGGTTTCACACCGGACGACGTGGCGCTCTTCGTGTCGCACCAGGCCAACCGCCGGATCATCATGTCGGCCGCCGACCGGCTCGGGCTCCCCGAGTCGAAGGTGATGCTCAACATCTCCGACTACGGCAACACGACTGCCGCCACGATCCCGCTCGCGCTCAACGATGCCATTCTGCAGGGCCGCCTGAAGAAGGGGGACCTGGTGCTGCTGGCATCCGTCGGGGCCGGGTTCACCGTCGGCTCCGTGCTCCTGCGCTGGGCGTACTAGGAATGGCGTCGGGCGCCTAGCCGTGAAGGTCGCCGAGTTCTCGTTCGACCTGCCGCATGAATTGATCGCCCAGCATCCCCCGGCGGTCCGGGGAACGTCGCGCCTGCTCGTCCTCGAGCGGGCGACCGGGCGCTGCACCCACGCCGGGATCGGCGATCTGCCGCGGTGGCTGCACCCCGGCGATCTGCTCGTCTTGAACAACACGCGGGTGTTTCCCGCCCGGCTGCTGGGCGTGCGCGAGCCCGGCGGAGGCGCCGTCGAGGTGCTGCTGGTGTCGCCGCTTGGCGACGATCGCTGGGAAGCCCTTGTGCATCCGGGGCAGCGGCTGAAGCCCGGTCGGCGCCTGACGTTCGAGCGGGACAATCGCGTGCTGCACGCGGAAGTGCTGGCGCAGCGGTTCTTCGGCCGGCGCGAGGTGCGGTTGTGGTCCGACACGGGTGAGCCGGTCGCCGGGTTGATCGAGGCCGTGGGTCACGTTCCGCTGCCGCCCTACATCAAGCGGGCGGATTCCGACGAGGACCGCGAGCGGTACCAGACGGTCTTTGCGCGGGAGACCGGATCGGTGGCGGCGCCGACGGCGGGGCTGCACCTCACGGATGAACTGCTGGCGCGGCTCGATGCATCAGGCGTCGAGCGGGCGGAGATTACGCTGCACGTCGGCTACGGCACCTTTAAACCCGTGCGCGTCGACGACGTGGAAGACCACGTCGTCGACGCCGAGCGGTATGCGATCGCGCCGCCGGCGGCTGGTCGGATCAATGCGGCGCTCGACGCGGGCCGGCGGATCGTTGTCGTGGGTACGACGACGACACGGGCATTGGAGTCGGCGGTGGCGAAGGGCCACGGGCGCGTCCAGAGCGGGCCGGCGGAAGCAGCGCTGTTCATCTACCCCGGGTACCGATTCGGGGCCGTCGGCGCGCTGGTCACGAATTTTCACCTGCCCGCGTCGTCGCTGCTGATGCTCGTGGCGGCGTTCGCCGGCCGCGACGCGGTGCTGGCGGCGTATGCGGAAGCCGTGAGGGAGCGCTATCGCTTTTACAGCTATGGCGACGCGATGCTGGTTGTGTGACAGCCTGGCCTGCGGGTGGTTCCTCCACAAACCGGGCTCGACACGCCGGTCAAGCACGTCGCCGCGGGCGCATTCGGTGACGCATGTGGCACCGCTTCGGTACGCCACGCGGAAGTCTGACTCGGCGACGCACTTGTCGTGATCATGAGCGGCATGCTCGCACCGTTTGTTCCGGAAGCCACCCTTCCAGACCAGGCCGTGCGGCGGCCTGGGATCGCCAGGCTCCAGCCTGGCACCGGAGAACAAATGAGCTATCTTCACCCGCACACCGAGCAACATTTCACGGCTGGCGACACCGTCCGCGACGTCGTCATCGGCATGTCCGACGGCCTCACGGTGCCGTTCGCACTGGCGGCCGGATTGTCCGGTGCCGTGGCGGCGTCCCGGTTGGTCGTGACCGCCGGCCTCGCCGAAGTGGCGGCCGGTTCGATCGCGATGGGGCTTGGTGGCTACCTGGCGGCACGCAGTGACGCCGAGCACTACGCCTCGGAACGCCGGCGGGAAGAGTGCGAGGTGGTGGACCTGCCGGATCGCGAAGCGGCGGAGGTCGTGGAGGTCCTGGCCACGTACGGCATCAGCCCCGAGGCGAGCGCGCCCGTGGTCGACGCCTTGAAGGCGCGACCCAAGGCGTGGGTGGACTTCATGATGAAGTTCGAACTCGGCCTCGAGGAACCCGACCCGAAGCGGGCGCTCTACAGCGCGGCGACGATCGCGGGCTCGTACGTCGCGGGCGGGGTGATCCCGCTCCTGCCGTACATGCTGCAGAGCAGCGTCGACAGCGCGCTGCCGATGTCGGTGGTCGTGACCCTCGTGGCGCTGGCGGCGTTCGGCTACCTGAAAGGGCGCTTTACCGGCGCCCACCCGTTCCGAAGCGCGGCCCAGACAACGGTGATTGGCGGATTGGCTGCCGCGGCCGCCTTCGCGATTGCGCGAGCCATCAGCTAGGCGACATGTCACTCCGGGCTGAAGCCCTGCGCCACGGACCGACCTGGTGCGGCCCAGGACTTCAGCCCTGGGGGACGCCGGGCAACTCGACACCTCTTGTCTTTGGCGTCCCGAGTCGGTACTGTCTAGTTCGGCCAGGAGATCAGCCGTGGCGTTTCCCTACGAAGAGTTCGACCTGTCGGACGTCCGGACCTACCCGCTCTCGTTGCGCAAGAGCAAGGCGAACGCCGCCGACTTTGCGACGCCGCACGCGAAGGGCGCCGGCGTGGATGCGTTCATGGCGCACCTGCCGAACATGCTCGGCGCTGCCGATCTGCGCGCCGTCGTGAAGGCCATCGTCGAGGCGCGCGCGTCGGGCGGCGGGATCATCTGGGGATTCGGGGCCCACGTCATCAAGACGGGTCTCTCGCCGATCCTGATCGACCTCGCCCGCCGCGGCTTCGTGTCGGCGTTTGCCACCAACGGCGCCGGCATCATTCACGACTTCGAGATCGCGCTTGGCGGGTCGACGTCCGAGGACGTGGATGAGGCGCTCGGTCCAGGCCGTTTCGGCATGTCCGAGGAAACCGGGAAGCTCCTCAACGGTGCCATCAACGACGGTGTCGCGACCGGACTGGGCATCGGCCAGGCGGTCGGACAGTATCTCGCGGGGGCCAGGCCGAAGTTCGGCCACCTGAGCGTGGTGGCCACGGCTGCCGAGTTGGGCATACCGCTCACCGCGCATGTGGCGCTGGGCACGGACATCATCCACATGCACCCGGACGCGTCCGGAACAGCGCTCGGGGAAGGCAGCCTCCGGGACTTCCGCTACTTCGTGTCCAACGTCGCGCGGCTCAATCGCGGCGTCTACCTGAACTGCGGTTCTGCCGTGCTGTTACCCGAAGTCTTCCTGAAAGCGGTGGCGCTGGCGCGCAATCGCGGCATCGCGCTCGACGGCCTGACCACGGTCAACCTGGATTTCGCCCGGCTCTACCGTCCGCAGACCAACGTCGTCGTGCGCCCGCCCGCCGGCACCGGCGGCCGAGGCTACAGCCTCGTGGGGCAGCACGAGATCCTGATCCCGCTTCTGGCAGCCGCGCTCGTCGAAGCCGTGGAGTAGAGGACGAAGGATCCCGCTGTGACGGACTCATCATCGGCCCTCTGGGCGTCGATACCCGCGGACGACTACGAACAGCACATGGCTCACCCGGACGTGGGCCAGACGCAGGCGCTCGCCGCGATTTTCAAGGAGATCTACGATGCCACCGAACCGCGCAGCATCGCGATCCTCGGATGCACCACCGGCAACGGTCTCCAGCACGTCCGCCCCGGGATTACCCGTGGCGTCGTGGGCATCGACCTCAACCAGCACTTCCTCGACATCGCCCGCGAGCGTTTTGACGGGCAGGGGTTTGCGCTCGAGTTGTTCTGCGGCGACGTGCTGACCACCGACTTCGGCCGCGGGTTCGACCTGATCCACGCCGCGCTGATCTTCGAGTACCTCGATCCGGCCGCCCTCGTGAATTGCGTGGCCTCGCGGCTGGGCGATGCCGGCCTGTGCAGCGTGGTGCTGCAGCAACATGCGGATCACCACGGCACACCGTCCGTCACGCCCACGGGCATCACGAGCCTGGAGCCGCTGGCTGATTACATCGAGATCCGCGAGATGCGCGACATCGAGTTTCGGTTCCGCGAGCGCGGCATCATCCTGACTGAGCGCTGGGACGTCCCGCTCCCGAACAACAAGTCGTTCGACGTCGGTGTCTTCGGCTGGAAGAACCCGCGTTCGTAGTCCTCCAGCGCCTGACGCCTAGCGCCTAGCGCCTGTTCTTGCTAACATAAACCCTTACGGCGGTGTAGCTCAGTTGGTTAGAGCACGCGGCTCATATCCGCGGAGTCCGGGGTTCAAGTCCCTGCACCGCCACCACCATTTCGAGGGGTCGCACGTTCCCACGTTCGACCCCTCGCGTGCTTTCAGACCCTCGTGGTTTCGCCCATGACCGCATTGATCGATCGCATCCGCCGCGACATCGAGCGCCATGCGCTGCTGCCTCCCGGCAGCCGCGTCCTGGCCGCCGTGTCGGGCGGCGCGGATTCCGTCGCCATGCTGCACTTCCTGCGGGCGCTCGAACCGCTGTGCGGCTTCATCGTGGCCGGCATCGTCCACGTCAATCACGGCCTGCGCGGGGCCGACAGTGACGCCGATGAAGGGTTCTGTCGCCGCCTGGCCGCCAGGCTGGAACTGCCCATCGACGTCACCTGCCCAGACGTCGCGGGCATCTCGAGGGAGGAGCACATGTCGCGCGAATCGGCCGGCCGTCGCGCCCGCTACCTCGCGTTCGAGGCCGCAGGAAGACGGATGCAGGCTGATCTCGTCGCCACCGCCCACACGCGCGACGATCAGGCCGAGACGCTCTTGATGCGCCTGCTGCGGGGGGCGGGGTCATCCGGCCTGGCAGGTATCCGAGCCAAGCGAGATGGCATCGTGCGCCCGCTGCTTGACGTCCGTCACCGGGAACTGCTCGCGTTTCTGACGGAGATTGGCGAGCCGCACCGCGAGGACGCCTCGAACCTCGACACCGCGATTCCGCGAAACTGGATCCGCCACCGGCTGCTGCCCGAACTCGGGGATCACATCGATGCCGACGCCATCGAGATCCTCGCCCGCGATGCCCAGGTTTTGAGGGATGACGATGACCTGCTGGATGTCCTGGCGCACGAGGCCGCCGCTCGGGTGATCGGGACGCCGGAAACCGGCCCGCTCACGATTGATCGCGCGCAGCTCAATGGGCTGCCTGCCGCCCTGGCGCGGCGTGTCGTGCGTACGGCGCTCCTGGCGGCGAACGGCCACCACTTTGTCGGTTTCGACCACATCGAGCGCGTGCGGCGAATGGCGGCCGAACCCTCGGCGCCGGTCGCGATCGACCTCCCGCGGGTGCACGTGGAACGAAAAGCTGCGGCCGTTGTCTTATCTAGAAGGGAGGCACGTGCGCTGGACCGGCTGCCGCCGTTCCGCTACGCGCTTCCGGTACCCGGACGGCTGGTCATTCCCGAGTGCCGGGCCGTGATCGAGTCGAGGGTGGTCAGTGCTCAATCGTCTCAAGGCATTGATAACAAGTGGGTTATGGTGCCAGGCGCTGCGGCGATTGACGCCACGGCTGCTTCGGGCGGCTTGTGGGTGCGATCACGCCACCCGGGTGACGCGTTGAAGCCGTTGGGGCTGTCCGGCCGGAAAAAGGTGCAGGACGTCCTGGTGGATCGGAAAGTGCCCCGGTTGGAGCGCGATAGCGTTCCGATCGTGGTCGATGAAAACGATCGTGTGCTGTGGGTCGCCGGCCATGCGTCGGCGGAGGCCGCGCGGGTCACAGACCGCACGCAAAGCGTGGTAGTCTTAGAACTTAGAGGTCAGGGGGAATCTTCGTGAACTCCACCATTCGGAGCCTGGTTTTCTGGCTGGTCCTGGTGGTCGTGGCGGCGCTGGTCTGGAACCTCTCGAACGCGTTCCAGCCCAGGGACAAGTCCATCACCTTCAGTGAATTCATGTCGTGGGTCGACTCGGGGCAGGTGTCCCAGGTCACCATCACGGGCAGCGAGATCACGGGCACCACCAAGGGCAACGAGTCGTTCCGCACGTACGCACCGTCGCAGTACGACGGGCTGGCCAACAAGCTCGTCGAGCGGAACGTCTTGATTACGGCCAAGGAAGCCACGGCGAGTCCGTGGGCGTCCCTCCTGTACTCGTGGGCGCCGGCGCTGCTGATGATCGGCTTCTGGATCTTCTTCATGCGCCAGATGCAGAGCGGCGGCAACAAGGCGCTGTCGTTCGGCAAAAGCAAGGCGAAGCTCTCGTCGGGATCGCAGAAGAAGGTGACGTTCAAGGACGTCGCCGGCGTGGACGAAGCCAAGGAAGAGTTGCAGGAGATCATCGAGTTCCTGAAGGAGCCGCAGCGGTTCCAGAAGCTCGGCGGGCGTATCCCCAAGGGCGTCCTGCTGATGGGGCCTCCCGGAACCGGCAAGACGCTGCTGGCGCGCGCGGTGGCAGGCGAAGCCAACGTGCCCTTCTTCTCGATCAGCGGTTCTGATTTCGTCGAGATGTTCGTGGGCGTCGGTGCGTCGCGCGTGCGCGACCTGTTCGAGCAGGGCAAGAAGAACGCGCCCTGCATCATCTTCATCGATGAAATCGACGCGGTCGGCCGTCACCGTGGCGCGGGCCTCGGCGGCGGGCACGACGAGCGCGAGCAGACGCTGAACCAGTTGCTCGTCGAGATGGATGGCTTCGAGTCGAACGAGGGCGTCATCCTGATGGCCGCGACCAACCGGCCCGACGTCCTCGACCCGGCGCTCCTGCGGCCCGGCCGCTTCGACCGCCGCGTGATCGTCAACCGGCCCGACGTGCGCGGCCGCGAGGGCATCCTCGTGGTGCATACGCGCAAGATCCCGCTGGCCGACGACGTGGATGTGGCCGTGCTGGCGCGCGGGTCGTCCGGCTTCTCGGGCGCGGATCTGGCCAACCTGGTCAACGAAGCCGCACTGGCAGCGGCCCGCCTCAACCAGAAGTCCGTCAAGATGTCGGACTTCGAGTACGCCAAGGACAAGGTCCTGATGGGCTCGGAGCGCCGCTCGATGGTCATCAGCGAGCAGGAGAAGCGGGTGACGGCGATTCACGAGGCCGGGCACGCGCTCCTCACGGTCCTGCTGCCGAATGCCGATCCCGTGCACAAGGTGACGATCATCCCGCGCGGCATGGCGCTCGGGTTGACGCAGCAGTTGCCCGTGGACGAGAAGCACAGCTACGCCCGGGAGTTCCTGATCGACCAGATTGCCATCCTGATGGGCGGCCGCCTGGCCGAGGAAATCTGCCTGGGCAGCCTGACGACGGGAGCGGGCAACGACCTCGAGCGCGCCACGGAGCTGGCTCGCAAGATGGTGTGCGAGTGGGGGATGAGCCCGGAGATGGGGCCGCTCACGTTCGGCAAGAAGGAAGAGCAGATCTTCCTGGGCCGCGAGATCGCGCAGCACCAGGACTACAGCGAAGACACCGCGATCAAGATCGACCAGGAAGTCCGGCGCATCGTGTCGGAGAACTACGATCGCGCCCGGAAGGAACTGGAAGCGCGGCGCGAGGCTCTGGAGCAGATCGCCGATGAACTCCTGACGCGGGAAGTGCTCGACGGCGAGCAGGTGCGGCGCATCGTCGCCGGCGAACCGATCGACCCGGTCGTGCCCCCGCCGCCGTCGTCGCCGACGGCAATCGTGACCGACGCCCCGGCCGCGGCCGAGTCGACGCCGGCTGCCGGCATCGTGCCGCCGCTGTCGAATCCGCTGCCGCAGGAACATTAGGGCCGGCGCGCGGGGCGCTATGGCGAGACCTCGACGCAGCTCAACGAGCGACGTCGGGTAGCCTTGTGTCGCGACAACGCCTCTGGTGAGGCTCACGGGCCCGGCTCGCCGGGCCCGACTTGTCTGGGGTGATTCGCCGTCGAATCTCCCTCCACCGGGTCCCCGGAGGCGCGTCGGCATGACGGCTTTCGTCGTTCGTCCTTCCTTCACCGTTCCTCTCGCGCACGGCCGGATGCTGGCGCTTGGCGCGCGCACGCTCGTGATGGGCATCCTCAACGTGACGCCTGATTCGTTTGCGGGGAGCGAGCCAGATGCCGCCCGGGCCGTCGAGTTGGCATTGCGGATGGAGGCGGCGGGGGCGGACATCATCGACATCGGCGGCGAGTCCACCAAGCCAGGCGCAGAGCCCGTGTCGGAGGCCGACGAACTGGCCCGGGTGATGCCGGTCATCGAGCGGCTGGCCGGCCGGCTGAAGGCGCCGATTTCCATCGATACGTACAAGGGCGGCGTGGCCCTGGCCGCGATCCAGGCCGGTGCCTGTATCGTGAATGACATCAGCGGGTTAGGGTATGATCCTAACCTCGGGGATGCGGTCGCCGAAACGCACGCGGGGCTGGTGCTGATGCACACCCGCGGGCGCTCGAAGGCGATGTATCGCGACGCGTCGTACACGGATGTCACCGCTGACGTGGCCGCGGAACTGCACGAGGCCCTGGGCCGGACTGCCGCGGCTGGCGTGTCGGCGGACCAGGTGATCCTCGATCCGGGGCTGGGATTCGCCAAGCGTGCCGAGCACAGCATGGCGCTGCTGGCGAACCTGCCGCATTTTCACGCGCTGGGCCGCCCCCTGCTGGTGGGCCCGTCGCGCAAGTCGTTTCTGTCCCTGGCGATGGGCGACCGGCCCCCGGCCGATCGCGACTGGGGCACGGCCGCGGCCGTCACGGCGGCAGTCATGCTCGGGGCTCACATCGTGCGGGTGCACGACGTGGCAGCGATGGTGGATGTCGTGCGCGTCGCCGATGCGGTTCGGATGCACGTTCGGGTGGATTGAGTGAATCAACTGACCAGCCTTCTCCAGCGCGCGCCCATCGGGTGGACCGACCTGCTGGACATTCTCATCGCCGCGGTGGCGATCTACGAGGTGCTCAAGCACCTGCGTGGGACGCGCGCCGTGCAGATGGGTGTGGGCGTCGCCCTGCTGGTGGGGATCTACTACCTCTCCCGCTGGTGGCACCTCGACCTGGTCAACTGGCTGATCCGCAACATCTTCGGCTACGTCGTCTTCGCCGCCATCGTGCTGTTTCAGTCCGAGATCCGCCGGACGCTCGCCAATCTCGGCCGCGCGCGGTTCTTCCGCTTTCTGATGCGATCGGAGTCGAACGAGGAACTGGTGGAGGAGCTCGTCGTTGCGTGCGGCATGCTGGCGAGCCAGCGCACTGGCGCCATCATCGCGATCGAACGCGACATCGGCCTGCGCAACTACATCGAAGGCGGCATCCCGCTCGACGCCACGACCACGTACGACCTGTTGATGAGCATCTTCCAGCTGAAGTCGCCCCTGCACGACGGGGCCGTGATTATCCAGGCCAACCGCGTGGCGGCGGCGGCGTGCTTCCTGCCGCTGACGGTGAACCCCGCCGTCAGCCGCGACCTGGGCACGCGCCATCGCGCGGCGATCGGCCTGACCGAGGAATCCGACGCCGCCGCCATCGTCGTGTCGGAAGAGACCGGCCGCATCTCGCTGGCACTCGACGGGCGGATCGAACGCGATCTCGACGCCAACCGCCTGCGCGAACGGCTGCGCGCGCTGGTGCCGCATCGGCGCCGCGTGCCCGAGCGCCAGGCCGCTGAGGCATTCGACTGATGGCCTACAACCCGCTTCGCAACTTCGGCTTGAAGTCGCTCTCGGTCGGCCTCGCGGTGCTGCTGTGGTTTGCCGTGGGTGGCGAGAAGATTGTCGAGCGCAGCCTGCGCGTGCCGCTCGAGTTCCAGAACACGCCCGATGATGTGGAAATCGTGGGTGACACGCCGACGGTGGTTGACGTGCGCGTCCGCGGCGGTTCGAGCCTGCTGGGCAATCTCTCGGCCGGCGACGTCGTCGCGGTTATGGACCTGTCGAGTGCGAAGCCGGGCCGCCGCCTGTTCCAGTTGACCGCCGATGAGGTGCGCGCGCCGTCCGGCGTCGAGGTCAAGTCGGTGACGCCCTCCTCGGCCGCCCTGGTGTTCGAACGTTCGGTGACGAAGCGCGTGCCGCTGATACCGTCCATCGAGGGCCAGCCCGCCGCAGGGTTTGCCGTGGAGAAGGTGACCACCGAACCGGCCGACGTGGAGGTGGCAGGCCCGGAAAGCGCGATTCGCGGCGTGCAGCACGCCGTGACCGAGGGCGTGTCGATCGAGGGGGCATCGGCGACGGTGCGTGAAACCGTGACGATCGGCACGCCGAATTCGGCCGCCCGCATCAACAACAGCCGTTCGGCGCGGGTGGTGGTCGAGATTGCGGCCACGCGCACGGAGCGCACGCTGGCGAATATCCCGGTCCGGATGATTCACCTCGAGTCCGGGCGGACCGCTCGCGTGTCCCCGACATGGGTGGTGGTGACCGTGCGCGGCGCCGAAGACGCGATCAGGCGGCTCACGACGGATGCCATCGAAGCCACCGTCGATCTGGCCGGCCGGGGACCAGGCCGGTACGACCTGACCGTCGTGATCGCTCCCACCCGGGCGTTCAGTGTCTCCCGGATCGATCCGGCCCAAGTGCAGATCGCGATCAAATGAGTTCGAAACTGTTTGGCACGGACGGGGTACGGGGCAAAGCCGGTGTGCCTCCGCTGGATGCGGCCACCGTGCGCCGCCTCGGCGGCGCCCTGGTGCGGGCATTGCCGCACGACCACGAGGAGCCGCACCTCCTGATCGGCCGCGACACGCGTGAGTCGGGCGAGTGGATCGAGCGGGAGCTGGCGTTCGGGGCGGCCGGCGCCGGCGCGGACGCGACCAGCGCCGGCGTGATTCCGACGCCGGCCATCGCACACCTGACGCGCAGCAGGGGATTCACGGCCGGTGTCGTGATCTCCGCGTCGCACAACCCGTTCGAGGACAACGGTATCAAGGTGTTTTCGGGTGCGGGGGAGAAGTTCACCGAGGAGCTCGAGGCCGCGGTCGAGGCGGTCGTGGCCGACAGGTCGTGGGCGGATCCCGCCGGAGACGCCCCGGCCGTGCGCGTGACGTCGCTCACCGACGCGTACCGGCAGCACGCATGCGAGGCGATGGCAGGCGCGTTTCCGGCGCATGCCCGGCGCATCGCCATCGACTGCGCGAACGGCGCGACGTCCGTCATTGCCCCGGCCGCCCTGCGGGCGCTCGGGTTCGACGTGACCGCGATCGGCTGCGAGCCCGACGGCCGCAACATCAACTTGAAGTGCGGCTCGACACACCCGGAGTCGTTGGCGCGGCTGGTGGTGGACCGCGGCTGCCAGGCGGGTATCGCGTTCGACGGCGATGGCGATCGCGCGATCCTGATCGACGCGCAGGGCACGATCGTGGACGGCGACGCGATGCTCTATCTGTGCGCGAAGCAGATGGCGGCCACGGGCCGGCTGCGCGGCAACGCGGTGGTCGCGACCGTGATGAGCAATATCGGCCTCGAGATCGCGCTCCGCGACCTGGGCATTCGTATCGTGCGATGCCCGGTGGGCGACAAGTACGTGATGGAGGAACTGCTGCGCGACAACCTCGCGCTCGGCGGCGAACAGTCGGGGCACATCATCTTCGCCGATTCCCTCTACACGGGCGATGGACTCGTCACCGCGCTGAACGTCCTGCGCGTCATGGCGGAAACGGGCGAGTCGCTGGCGGCGTTGGCGGCGGGGCTGAAGACGTTCCCGCAGGTGCTGCTGAACGTCCGTGTTCGCGAACGGCGGGACTGGGCGACGATTCCCGCGGTGGCGGCGGCTGCCGCCGGGGTCGAACGCCGGCTGGACGGCCAGGGACGCTTGCTGATCAGGTATTCCGGGACCGAGCCACTGCTGCGCGTGATGATTGAAGGCGAACACCAGGCGGAGATCGATGCCTGGGCGGAGGAGATTGCGGCGTCGGTTCGCGCGGCGATCGGCGCATAGCGGCCGAGTGCACGGGAGGCGCGACAGCGCATCTCCCCTAACGCCTAACGCCTAGTGCCTAGTGCCGGGTGCCTACGGCGACAGCTCTTCGGGAGACTGCGACATGCGACTGGGAGTGAACATCGACCACATTGCGACGATTCGCGAGGCGCGACGCGCACGCGAACCGGAGCCCGTGGCCGCTGCGCTGATTGCCGAACTGGCAGGCGCCGAGGGCATCACCGTCCATCTGCGGGGCGATCGACGCCACATCAAGGACCGGGACGTGACCGCGCTGCGGGAGACGGTGCAGACGCGGCTCAACATGGAGATGGCCGCGACCGTCGAGATGGTGGCCATCGCGTGCAAGGTGCAGCCGTGGCAGGTGACGCTGGTGCCCGAGAAGCCGTCGGAAATCACGACGTCCGGCGGCCTGGATGTCGCGCGGAATGCGGCCGCCGTGCGCCATGCCGTCAGGCGCTGCCGGAAGGCCGGAGTCCGCGTCAGCGTGTTCGTCGATGCCGTCCCGGGGCAGGTGGACGCCTCAAAACGGGTAGGCGCCGATGCCATCGAGATCAACACCGGGCCGTACGCGGACGCCTCCGAGGCGGACAGGCCGGCGCAACTGGCCAGGATCCGCGACACGGCTTCCCGCGCGGCGGGTCTCGGTCTCGAGGTGCTCGCCGGTCACGGCCTCAACTACGTCAACGTGCCGCCCATCGTCGCGATCAGTGACATCGTCGAACTCAACATCGGGCACAGCGTCGTGGCCCGCGCGGCGCTGGTGGGGCTGGATCGCGCCGTCCGCGAGATGGTGGCACTGCTGAAGGCATGAGAGGCCATCGCCTAGCGCCTATCGCCTATCGCCTTGTGGCAGTCGTCGCGGCGCTCTGGCTCGCTGCCGGCGGCGCGCAGGCCGCAGAACCCCAGACCGTCACGTTCACGGCCAAGGACGGCGTCCAGGTGACGGGCTCGCTCTTCCTTCCGGAGAAGCGTCCGGCGCCGGCGGTCCTGCTGCTGCACATGATGACCCGTTCGCGCCACGACTGGGACGGGTCGGCACAGAAGTTCGTCGAGGCGGGCATGGCCGCGCTGGCCATCGACTTCCGGCGCGCAGGCCTGCCCGGCACCGATGCCAGGGGCAACGAGGACCTCACCGACCTCGTGCTCGATGCCGAGGCCGCCCGTGCCTACCTGGCGTCCCGGCCGGAGATCTCGGCCGCGCGCATCGGCATCGCCGGCGCATCGCTCGGCGCGAACGTCGCCGTGCTGGTCGCCGCCAGCGACCCGGGTGTCAAGTCGCTCGTGCTGCTGTCCGTGTCGCTCGAGTACCGGAACCTGCGGGTCGATCCGGCCATCAGGAAGTTCGGGTCGAGGCCCGCGCTGCTGGTGGCCAGCAGCGAGGATGCCTATGCCTTGCGCTCGGCCCGGAGCATGGTCGGCATGGGTGACGGCGCGCGCGAACTGCGCGTGTTGTCGGGCGCGGGCCACGGGTCGACCATGCTCACCAAGGATCCGGATCTGATTACCGCCCTGGTGGACTGGTTCCTGCGCACGTTACTATGATCGGATGAAGGGGGCGCGATCCCGGCGCCGAGGGTCTCTGGCACATCATGAAAACAGAATCCATCGTCTTTGCAATCGCGGGCACGCTGTTCGGCCTGATCGTCGGCTGGGTGGTCGGGACGCAGCAGACTGCCGTGCACCTGATCAATACGGCAGCATCCGCGCCGGCAGCCATGACGCAGAATGCGGCGCCGCCGGCATCGCGGCCGGCACTGGACGAGAGCCAGGTGGCTCCGCTTAAGGCGATTGCCGACAGCGACAAGAAGAACATCAAGTCGCGCATCCAGCTTGGCGACATCTACTTCGATGCCGGCCGGTACCCCGAAGCGATGAAGTGGTACGAGGAAGCGCTGGAGCTGAACCCGAAGGACGCAAACGTCAGCACCGACCTCGCCATCTGCTACTACTACACGGACCAGGCCGAGCGCGCCATCAAGCAGATGTCCGCCTCGCTTGAAATGGATCCCAAGCACACCAAGACGTGGCTCAACCTCGGGGTCGTTCGCGCGTTCGGCACGCAGGACCTGTCCGGCGCGGCGGCCGCGTGGGAACAAGTGCTGAAGCTGGCGCCGGGCAGCGAGGAAGCGACGTCCGCGCAGCGGATGCTCGACAACCTGAAGGCGGCCCATCCGGGTGGCAGCATGCCGGCCGTCACGGCGCAGCCCGCGGCCGGGGCGTCGCCCACGAACATGATCAGGAAATAGGCGCGCCAGCGATCCGGGTCCCGTCATGCTTGGGCGCCTCTTCTACCGGTTCCTGATCTTCGGCCTGCTGGCCCTGTTCGTCGGGCGGGCGCTGAGGACGCTGTTCAGCAGCATCAGGGCCGGCTACGCGGGACCGAAGCCCGACCCGGAGAAGCGGGTCGAGAAGGGCCAGGTCATGGCCCGCGACCCCGTGTGCGGCACGTTTGTGGTGCCGGCCAACGCGATCGCCGGGCGTGGCAAGTCCGGTCCCGTCTACTTCTGTTCCGAGAAGTGCCGGCAGGCGTATCAGTCACGGTCCTGAGATGTCACGCCCGGGCGTCCTGATCACACGAACCATTCCGGACGCGGTCATCGACCGCGTGGCCGCGGTGTGCGAGGTCGATGTCTATCGTGGCGCGGCCGCGATCGGTCGCGCCGAACTCAAAGCGCGCCTGGCCGGAAGACAGGCGCTGATGTGCCTGCTGACCGATCGCATCGACGGCGATGCGCTGGACGCGGCGCCCGGCCTCCGGATTGTCGCCAACATCGCCGTCGGGTTCGACAACGTCGATCGCGCCGCGGCGCAGGCGCGCGGCATCATCGTGACCAACACGCCGGACGTGTTGACCGAGGCGACCGCCGATCTCACGTGGGGCCTCATCTTGGATGCCGTGCGCCGCATCAGCGAGGGCGAGCGGCTGGTTCGCCGGGGCGAGTGGAGGGGCTGGGCGCTCGACTGCCTGCTCGGGTCGGACCTGCGCGGAAAGCAGCTGGGCATTGTCGGATTCGGCCGGATTGGGCGGGCCGTGGCGGTACGCGCGCCGGGATTCGGCATGCGCGTGGTGTACGCCACGCTCGATGATGACGGTCGGGCTGGCGCCTCGGGCGGTCACCAGCCAGCATCGCCACGCTACGATGAACCGGGGACCGGCGCTCGCCGCGTCTCGATTCCCGAGTTGCTGGCCACGTCCGACGTGATCTCGTTCCACGTGCCCCTCACGCCGGCCACACGCCACCTGGTGGACGCGGCGTCGATTGCCACGATGCAGCGGGGCGCCTACATCATCAATACATCGCGCGGCCCGGTCATCGACGAAGCCGCCCTGGCCGTCGCGCTGCGCGAGCGGCGGATCGCGGGAGCGGCGCTCGATGTCTACGAGCGGGAGCCCGCCGTGCACCCCGATCTGCTGGCGCTCGAGAACGTCGTGCTGGCGCCGCACATCGGCTCCGCCACCGTCGAAACCCGGACCGCCATGGCCGACCTGGCGGCGCGCAACGTCCTCGAAGTGCTGGCCGGCCGTCCGCCGCTGACGCCGGTCCCGCCAGCCTGATACGGTGATTCCGCATGGCCACACCCAAGCCGCATACCCGCGACGTCGAGTGGATCATGCGCGGCCTCGCCCGCGCCATCACCGGCCTCGAGATGCCCATCGTCGAGAAGATCGCGGAGGAACAGCAGGACGATGCGTTTCAGGTGCTGATTGCGACGCTGCTTTCGGCGCGCACGCAGGACGCGACGACGGCGGCGGCAGCGGAACGGCTGTTTACGAAGGCACCGACGCCGAAGCGGATGACGCGGCTGACGGTGGCGCAGATTGCGACATTGATCTACCCGGTGAGCTTCTACCGCACGAAGGCGAAGCACGTGAAGGAGACGTGCCGGATCCTGCTCGACCGGTTCCGGGGCGTGACGCCGGGCACGATGGAGGAACTGCTGACGCTGCCTGGCGTGGGGCGGAAGACCGCGAACCTGGTGCTGATCCTGGGCTTCAAGAGCCTGCGCAACATCTGCGTCGACACGCACGTGCACCGCATCTCGAATCGGCTGGGGTGGGTGCAGACGAAGCTGCCCGAGCAGACGGAGCAGGCGCTCTACGAGAGGCTGGGGGCGCGGTGGTGGCCGTACATCAACCTGTACCTGGTGACGTGGGGCCAGAACGTGTGCCGGCCCACGCACCCCCGCTGCGGCGACTGCGCCATTGCGGCCCGCTGCCCGCGCGTCGGCGTCACGAAGGTAGGCAAGTCACGTGACGCACGGACCTGAAGGTCCGTGGCTACGTACTGCTTCGTACGTAGCCGCGGGTCTTCAGACCCGCGCTAAAGTGTGCGCCCCTTCCAGTTCCACCACTTGAGCAACTCGGGCTTCGGGCCTTTCGTGCGCGCGGCGTAGACCGCGCAGCGGAACGTGTAGAGCACGCACGGGTCCTGCCGTTCGCCGGTCAGCTCGCACAAGCGCTTGTAGAGCCGCTCGGGATCACGCCGGCCGAGATCTACGATCGAGGTGACGCCGAGCGATCGGAGATCGCCGGCGATGCTGGGGCCGACGCCGGGCAGTTTCTGCAGTTCATCCTTCATGGTCGCCTCGCGGGACGGGATGGTTGCGGGATTCCGTGATCGTATACCGCGAGACCGCGTCTCACAATCTTGCCGTGTAACCGTTCACATCAGTTCGGCGCGGGCCGTTGGTGTATTATCGCGGCGTGTTCTGGCATTCGCGCACGCGGCGCGGTCGCGGGAACACCGCGGCGAGTCGGACTCGCCGAACAGGAGGACCAAGTGATGCGTAAGGTGTCTGGCGGGGCCGTGCTGGCCGTGGTGGTGATGGCGTGGGTACTGATGGCGGGCGTGGGCACGGCGCAGGCCCCGGCCGCGGGCCCCGTGGTGGTCATCGAGACGAACAAGGGCACGATTACGATCGAGACGTATCCGTCGGAAGCGCCCAAGACCGTTGAGAACTTCCTGAAACTCGTGAAGGCGACCTTCTACAACCGGCAGCATTTTCATCGCGTGGAGCCCGGAACCGTGGTGCAGGCCGGCGACCCGAATTCCAGGGACCTGCAGAAGAAGGACGCCTGGGGGCGTACCGGGAGCGGCCAGCCGATTGGTGTGGCCGAGATCAGCAAGAAACTGAAGCACAAGCGCGGGACCGTCGCCATGGCGAACGCCGGCGACGCGGCCAAGGCCGACAGCCAGTTCTACATCGCGATCGGCAAGAAGGGCAGGATCCCGGACGGCAAGTACGCGATTTTCGGACAGGTCACGTCGGGCATGGACGTGGTCGACAAGATTGAAGTGGGCGACACGATCCGGCGAATGTATGTAAAATAGGTCCAGCGAGACCGTCGCAGAGTGCGCAGGGTCTGAGGAAGGTTAACAAAGGACGCCTCACTCACATAGGCGCCTTGGCCAGCACCATCGGCCTAATCAACCTTCCCGGGGCTCTGCGCCCTCTGCGGCACCCTCCTCCGTTTCGACGTTCCCAAACAAACTGCCGTCGCCCGTTCGGGGCACGATCTGCGCCAGTTCCGTGTACCGATCGAGCATGCCGTGCTCGTACGGACCGGGCACCGGTTGCCCCAGGCGGTGCCGGAGCATCGCGGCGTTGGCCACGGCCTTTCCCGCAAAGTGGTTGTTCATGTAGACGTAGATCTTCTGCACCAGCCGGCGCACGGTCGAGATCGTGTCCCCGAAACTGTCGACCTCGCCGGGCGAATAGAGGTAGTTGTAGCGCTCGTCCGGGTGGTCGTGCGTCCACCACTTCTCCGCGTTCCGCCCGTGCAGCCGCATGTAGTAGAGGCGGCGCAGGTGTGGCAGGTGGGACTGGCGAATCGAGAACCGGAACTTCGGCTCGTCGATCTGGACCCAGCTGGCGCCGAACTCGTTGAGCAGATCGATTACCTGCGGTTCGTGATCGCTCCAGCTTCGATGCCGGAGCTCCACCGCCAGCGGAAACCGCCGGAACGCCTGGAGCAGCCACACCAGGTACTCGCGCGAGTCCTCGGTGTCGCGAAAGCTCGGCGGGAACTGCGCCAGCATCGCGCCGAGCTTCCCGGCCGAGGCGAGCGGATCCATCGCCCGCTGGAAGCTGTCCACATCGGCGCGCGTGGCTGTCGGGATGGCCGAGTTCACCGCATCGCCCGGCAGATCCAGCGACGTGGCCTTCTGGTGCATCGTCAGGTGCGTGAACTTCTGGTAGAGCTTCACCGAGAAGTCGAAACCTGCCGGGGTGCGTTCAGCCCATTTCGCGACGATGGCCGGATCCGGCGGGCGGTAGAAGCTCGCATTCACCTCGACGGTGTCGAAGTGCTGGGCGTAGTAGGACAGCTCATCGAACGCCCGCCCGCGCTGCTTGGGGGGATAGAAGATCCCCTTCCAGGTGCCGGGCCCGCTGGGGTAACTCCATCCGGATGTGCCGATTCTGACTTCGCCCATGGTGTTCGACGGTTCCGGCCATTGTATCGCGGGTCGGAACGCTATTCGGGGCGGGATCGGAGGGTACAATAGGGGTATCCGGGTGGGTATCGAGGCATGCTGACGGTCAACGAGATCTTCCATTCGATTCAGGGCGAGTCCACGTACGCGGGATCGCCGTGCGTCTTCGTGCGCCTGACGGCGTGCGATTTGCGCTGCGCGTGGTGCGACACGGCATACGCCTTCACGGAAGGCCGCAAGATGTCGCTGGACGAGATCCTGGCGGCCGTCGACGCCACCGGGTGTCCCCTGGTGGAGATCACGGGCGGCGAACCGCTCCTGCAGGACGAGGTCTACCCGCTGATGGACGCGCTGCTCCAGCGGGGCAAGACCGTGTTGCTCGAGACCGGCGGCCACCTGAGCGTGGCGCGCGTGCCGGCCGGCGTCATCAAGGTGATCGACGTCAAGTGCCCGGCGAGCGGCGAATCCGCGCGGAACTGCCTGGCCAACCTCGACCGGCTCGCCGCCTCGGACGAAGTGAAGTTCGTCATCCAGGATCGCGCCGACTACGATTTCGCGACACAGGTGGTCGCACACCGCGGGCTTGAGGCAGGCTGCGCGGCCGTGCTGTTCTCGCCGGTGCACGGCGTGCTCGACCCGAAGCAACTGGCCGCGTGGGTGATTGCAGACAAGCTGCGCGTCAGGGTGCAGCTCCAGGTGCACAAGTACATCTGGGACCCGCAGACGCGGGGCGTCTAGGGCCAGGCTGGAGCCTGGCGATCCCAGGCTCTCGCAGACGAGGGGCGTCTAGGGCCAGGCTGGAGCCTGGCGATCCCAGGCTCTCGCAGACGCGGGGCGTCCAGGGCCAGGCTGGAGCCTGGCGATCCCAGGCTCTCGCAGACGCGGGGCGTCCAGGGCCACGCGGCGGTCGATGACTCAGTACGTGGCCCAGGACTTCAGTCCTGGGTTCAGGAGCACCCAAGCCTGAAGCCTTGGGCCACGCAAGGAAGCAGCCCCGCACTGCCACGGCCGCGTGCCGGCACGGGGCAGGCGGAAGGGTGAAGGCTGAGATGAAGCGCGCGGTTGTCTTGCTGAGCGGCGGGTTGGATTCCTACACGGCGGCGGCCATCGCGCGCCGAGAGGGATTCGACCTGTACGCGCTCACGATTGCGTACGGCCAGCGCCACGCCATCGAACTCGACGCCGCCCGGCACGTCGCCCGCGCGCTCGGTGTGGTTCGCCACATCGAATTGCCCGTTGACCTGTCCGCGTTCGGCGGCTCGAGCCTCACGAGCGCGGAACCGGTCCCCAAGGACCGCGCCATCGACGCGACGGACATTCCCTCCACGTACGTCCCGGCGCGCAACACGGTCTTCCTGTCCCTGGCGCTGGCGTGGGCCGAGACGCTCCGCGCCGACGATCTCTTCATCGGCGTGAATGCGCTGGACTACTCGGGGTATCCGGACTGCCGGCCCGAGTTCATTCGCGCGTTTGAGCAGATGGCGACCGTCGCGACGAGGGCCGGCGTGGAAGGCGCGCGGTTCCGCATCCACACGCCCCTGATCGCGATGTCGAAGGCGGAGATCATCGGGACCGGCCTGTCGCTCGGGCTCGACTATGGCCTGACGCACAGCTGCTACGACCCGGCGGCAGACGGGCGTCCGTGCCGGCGCTGTGACAGTTGCGTGCTCCGGGCGAGGGGATTTGCCGAAATTGGAGCCCTGGACCCGCGTGTTGCGCGGACCTGAAGGTCCGTCTGGATCGCCTGTAGCCACGGACCTTCAGGTCCGTGTTGAGGATGACAGAGGCAGGACACCCGTGACCCACCGCATCTACTACACCGACCCGGCCGTGCTCGAGTTCGACGCCACCGCGGAATCGTGCGCACCGCAGGCCGGCCACTGGATGGTGACGCTCGACCGCACGGCGTTCTATCCCACGTCGGGCGGCCAGCCGTGTGACACTGGCACGCTCGGCGCCGCGCGTGTCGTCGATGTCGTCGACCTCGAGGACGGCCGCGTTGGCCATGTCGTGGATCGTGCCGTCGAGGCGGGCGCGGCCGTGCGCGGCCGCGTGGACGCCGATCGCCGCTTCGATCACACGCAACAGCACACGGGCCAGCACATCCTGTCGGCTGCGTTCGACCGCCTGTTCGGGGCGCGGACTGTCGGCTTCCATCTGGGCGCGGAGGTCTCCACGATCGATCTCGACAAGCCGCTCGGCTCGGAATCTGTGGCCCAGGCCGAGGCCGAATCCAATCGCATCGTGTGGGCGGACCGCCCGGTGACGATCCGGTTTGCCAGCGAGGCTGAAGCCGCGGCGATGCCGCTCAGGAAAGAGCCGACGAGGACGGGCGAGCTCCGCCTGATTGAAGTCGCCGATTTCGACGTGTCGGCGTGCGGCGGGACCCACGTGGCGCGTGCCGGCGAAGTCGGGATCGTCGTGGTGAAGTCGTGGGAGAAGTTCCGCGGAGGGCTCAGGCTGGAGTTCGTGTGCGGCCGGCGCGCGCTCGGCGAGTACCGCGTCGCGCGCGATGCCGTGGCCGGCTGCATCCGCCTGATCTCGGTCAGTCCCGCCGACTTGCCCGCGGCCATCGAGCGCGCGCAGGTCGAGAACAAGGATCTGCGCAAGACGATCAGGGACCTCCAGGATCGCCTCGCGTCATTCGAGGCCGCAGCCATGGTGGCGCGGGGCACGATGCGCGGAGCGACCGTGGTCGTGGTCGAGATCGTCGAAGGCTGGGACCAGGCCGGCCTCAAGGCGCTGGCCACTGCTGCCGCGGCCCGAGGTGGCGTGGTGGCGGCTATGCTGTCGTCCACGGAGCCCGTGCTCGCCGTGATCGCCCGGGCGGCCGGCGTGCCGATCGACTCGGCGGCGATCCTGAAGAGCCTGATGGCGCAGGCGGGCGGCCGGGGCGGCGGGAAGCCGGACATGGCACAAGGCGGCGGCCTGGCCGGAACGCCGGCGTCCATTCAGGCGGCCCTGAACGACCTCATCGACCGCGCGCTTCAGCCCGCACCTTGATGGCGCGCAGCCACATGATCCGGATGATCTGACTGCCCGGCCGGATCACGCGCCAGTACTTCGCGAACCGGGCCACCGAATCCGGGTCCGTCCCAAACACGCGGGTCTCCGTCCGGAGCCGGTGCCAGTCGGCTCCGCCGGGTTCAATGCTGAACGCGACGGTGGCCTTGGCAAAGCCAGGCTGCGTCAGTGCCGTGAAGGAAGCGGGGTCCAGCCCGAGCGCCAGGCGAATTCCCGGCGGCGCGATCACCACCGTGCCCATCACGAACTCGCGGCCCGGATCGTCGGCCAGTTTCAGAAACGTGGTCCGGGTGGCCACGGCCAGGATCGGATCGTGGTCGGGCGGGTTCAGGATGTTCTCCGGCCCGGTCGCCAGTCCCCGCCGGATCCACGCCAGCGTCCGGTAGAGGGGAATCTCCGCGGCCGTGACGCTCATGAGTGCCTGATAGATGCGGTCCGCCGCGGCGTGGACGGGGATCTCGTTGACCTCGTGGAACTGCCAGGCTGGCGCGTATTCGTCCAGGCGGGTCTGTGGCGCGGACACGCTCTGCGAATCAGCCGGCTGCGCCAACGCCACGCTCGTCATCGCCGCGCCAACCAGCGCGAGCAGCATCGCGACGCCACGATGCCGGATCCCCAGGAACCTGATTGGCACCAGGATGGACACGCCGCCTGCAAGAGCGACTGCCGCGCCAGCGTAAACGAGGAACGAGAGCAGCATGACTGCCCGCTGCGTCCTATCGGCGGCGGAATTCGGCCAGTCGGACAACGGCGCGATCGATGACGCGGTCGGCCTCGGCCTGCGGAACGTTGAAGTTGTTCACGATCATGGAGAAGACGAGCGGTTCGCCGTCAGCTGTCGTGACGAAGCCCGAGAGCGCCCGGGCGGCAGTGATGGAGCCCGTCTTGGCCCGCGCGTTGCCCTGGGCTTTCGTGTCCCGCATCCGGGAACCGATCGTGCCGTCCACGCCGGCGATAGGCAACGCCTCCAGGAACGAGCCCTTCAGCGTGTCGTCGGCCTGCACGTTCGTGAGAATCGTGACCAGGACTTCGGGCGTGACGTAGTTGTAGCGCGACAGCCCGGATCCATCGACCATCACGAATGTCCCGGGCGCAATCCCCCAGCCCTGCAGGACCTGTTGCACGGTCTTGATGCCGGCCTGCGTCGTGCACGGTGCCGGGTCGCAGCCCATCAACCGGAGCAGCGTGTCCGCGTACAGGTTCTGGCTGACCTTCAGCGTGGTCTTCCCGATCTGCGCCAGCGCGGGGCTCGTGTACGTGATGAGCGGTGTGGCCGCTGCGACAGGCGGAGCCACCTGGAGCGATCGGATGTCGATTGCCTCGCCGCTGACCGGGATGCCGTGCGTGGACAGCGTGTGGCGCAACACGCTGACGAAGTTCCGCGCCGGGCTGTCAACGGACACGGTCCGCGTCATGGCCGCGCGGCCGATCGGGGCCGTTCCGGTGACCGTCAGCGTCGAGCTGCCGGCCATCCGGGACACGTCGATGCTGGCCGCGCCGTCGTTCGCAACCGTCTTCACCTGGTTGTCGAGGACGAGCGCGTGTCCCGCCGGCGCCGACTCGATCGTCGCAGGGTCGCCAGCGGCCGGTCCCGCCTTGATGCTGAGCTGGACGGTGTTCTCGCCGAACGTGAGCGCGCCCGTCGGCGTGGCGTAGCCGGCGGACAGGAAGTCCCAGGCCCAGCCGCCGCCCAGCCCTTGTGCCTCGAACGCGCGATCGTCACCGATAATGCGCCCGTCGATGGCCGTGATGCCCTTCGCCTTGAGTTGGGCCACCCACGCGTCGAAGACCGGCGAGTCGGGAGCCGGCCGGCCGCCGAACGACGGGTCTCCAGAGCCGACGACGATGAGGTCGCCCCTGAGCACGCCGTTCTCGATCGCGCCGGTGGTCAGCACGGTGGTCGTGAACGTGCGGTCCCAACCCAGCCGCCGGGCCGCAGAGGCCACGGTCACGATCTTCATGTTCGACGCGGGCATCAGGAGCGTGCGCGCGTTCTGTGCGTAGAGCGTTTCGCCTGTCTTCAGCGAGCGGACGAGCACGCCCCAGATGGCGTTCTCGAACGCCGGTGTTTTGAAGAACGACTGGAAGTCGGCTTCGAGCGCGGGCAGGCCGGCCGCCGCACCTGGCGGGGCCGCTGGTGTCACCGAGGGTTTCGGCTGTCGCGCGCAGGCCGGCGCCAGCAGGAGCAGCGCCAGGATCAGCAGGCGGCCCGGGCGCGTCATTTCAACGCGTCCAGGACCTTCTGCACATCATCCAGTTTGGCGGCCGTAATCTGCAGAGCGCCGGGGTCGCCCTTCCGGGCCGCGAAGACGTCGCTGCCGACCTTGCCGAAGGTCACCCGCTCGACCTTCTTGCCGCCATCGGACGTGGCGGTGACGGTCATGACCGGCGTCTCGAGGCCGGTCTTCGTCTTCGCGTCCACGTACTTGTCCACCTGGATCGCCGTGAGCGACGTCAGCACGGCCTCGACCTTCGGCTGGTCGACGTCCTTCGACGGGTTGACCTGGCCCCATTTCTCGGAGCCGTCCTTCCCCTTGACCCTCTCGTAGACGACCGTGGCCGTGCCGCGCGTGATCTCGATTCGCGTGGCGTTGTACGACTTGAACTCGAACACGTCCTTTGGCCGGTAGTCGTCGGCCTTCTTCTCGAGGTCCGCGGCCAGCGTCGCCTCAACCGTGAAGACCATCGGCCGGGTCATGTCGCGGGCGTAGAGGTCACCGCCGTCCGCGGCCTTGCCGATGGCGAGCGTGGCCTTGGCGCTGCCGCTCACCACGCTGGCGATCACCGCCGGCTTGTCGAGGCCGTACTTCGCCAGGTCCTTCTCCGGGACGTCCGCCGCCACGATCGACTTCATCTGCGCCGTCTGCAGACGGCTGACCGCGCCATCCGCCGCCCCGCCGTCAGCCTTCGCCGCGATCGGCTTCGTCAGCTGCCACTGGGCGCTCACCAGACCGAGGGACAACGGGCCGTCCTTGGTCGTAATCTCCAACCCGGACACCTTGTCCCGATCGAACGCCAGGATCCTCTTGTCGCGCAGGTCGAACGTGGTCTTGTTGAACGTCGAGTCCAGGAACGAGGACACCAGGAACACCGCCTTCCCGGCGGGCAGCTTGGCGTAGATGTCGTTGCCGGTCGGCGTCTTCTCGCCGAGCCACACCTGGGTCAGCTCCTTGTCGCCGGTCTTTCGGAAACCGACTTCCACGCGCGGCGTGGCCAGGCCGTACTGCGCGACGTCGGCCGGGTTCTCGTCGACGACGCGCTGCTGTTCGAGGGACGCGAGGTTGGTGGCAATCGCGGTCGCCTCGGTCTCGTCAGCACGGGTCTCGACCGGCGCCACCACGCTCCAGATCCCGTTCAGCTTCTTGAGCGTCGTGCGATCGCCGCCGGCCGCCTTGACCTGGAGTTCTTCGATCTTGTCCGCGTCGACGGTAAACACCTTGCCCTTCGGGCCGGCATCGTCCTTCCCTCCGGGAGGCGTCTTGGCGGCGAAGAAGTAGAAGTACCCCAGCAGGCCCAGGAAGACCACGAGCAGGACGAGCGTCGATCGGAATCCGCGCATTAACGCCTCCGCCACCAGGTGTAGATGCCAAAGCCCAGGATGAGTCCGGGGAACCCGATGATGGCCATGAAGAAGACCATCCGCGTTTCCGCCGCCGTCATCGTCAGCCGCCGATCGCTGGCCTCGCGCGGCCGGATCGAGATCAGGTTTTCCTGCTGGGAGAGCCAGCCAATCGTGTTCATGAACATGTCACGATTGCCCTGCACGTTGATGTAGGCGTTGGCCGCGAAGTCCGAGTCGCCGATTGCGACGACGCGTGTTTCCGGCGTCTTCGCAGGCGTGTCCGCCCCCGTGGCGGGCTTCGGCGCGTCGGCGGCCGCCGCCGACACCGCGGCCCCGAGCGACACCGGTCCCTTCAGGTCCTTGCCTTCGTCGAACTTCACCTCGCCCGACTTCATCAGGCCGTCGATGTCGCTCTCGCCCCAGCTGCGGGGGCTGGTCTGAATGAACGACTCCGGTGTCCGGCCGTTGGCCCCGCCCTTGATCGGGCTGACCGACCGCGCCAGCGGGTACGCCGTCATCAGGTTGAACTTGTCGGTGATCGGATGCGCGGGGTAGCTGGCCGCCACCGGCGTGGCCGCATCGGCGCCGAAGATCTGGCCGATGCCGCTCGCGTCCACGATGATGTTGTTGCCGATCTCGAAGCCCCAGTCCTTCAACAGGCTCTCGAGGTTCACGAGCGGCGTGGCCTTGCTCGTCTCCGGCGGATCGAGCATCACCATCAGCTTGCCGCCCTTGGCGAGGTACCGGCGGACCGCGTCCACTTCGGGCGGCAGCAGGTCCGTCTTCGGACCGGCCACGATCAGGATGGTGGCGTCGTCGGGCACCTGGCCCTGCTGGATCAGCGCGATCTTGTCGACGCTGTAGTTCTCGCGCTCGAGCGCGGACTTCACGGCGCTGTAGCCGGTCCGGTCGGTGCTGTCGGCGGCGCGTTCGCCGTGCCCCTGCGTCAGGTACACCTTCCTCTGCGTGCCGCTGACGACCTTGATGATGCCGTTCGTCAGGTCCTGCTCGCCGCTGCCGACGACCCGCTCGACGCGGCCGTTGTACTCCAGGACCACCGTGCCTGCGGCCTGGACCTGGTACTGGCGGGCCAGCGCCGGTTTCCGCAACACGTCGATGTACTCGGCCTTGACCTTGGGGCTGACGTGCTCGTACTCGCCAATCTGGTCCTTGAAGCGCGCCAGGTTGGCCGCTTCGTCGAACACGCGCAGGGTCAGCGTGCCGTCGAGCTGCTTCAGGATGTTCTGCGTCTGATCCGACAGCGTGTAGACGCCACCGGTCGTCAGGTCCCAGCGCTTGCTCTGGCGCGTGCCGATGAGGTTGATCAGCACCAGGATGCCCAGCACCACCGCGATGCTGGAGATCGTGATCGTGCCCATCCGCGTCTGGCGACGCTGCATGGAGGCGGCAATCTCGCGCCACCCGCTGAGCAGCGAGAGCAGCAACAGGACCAGGCCCGCCACGGCGAAGTAGCGCGCGTAGTTGGTCCAGTCCGGCTTCCACGGCTGCACGAACAGCGCCAGTGCGACGCACACGAGGGCGATGGCCACCCAGCTCAAGTAATCCGTGAGTTTCTTCATCATCCGCGCCACCGTTCGCTGTCGACCGACCGGGCGGTCAGGAAGAGCCCAAACGTGATGAAGCTCACGTAGAAGATCACGTGCTTCGTGTCGATGACGCCCTTGCCGAAGTCATCGAAATGCTGCGTGATCGACAGGTAGTTCAGCACGTCTTCGACCACGGGGCCGGCCGACGCGCCGAACAACCCGGTAGCCGAACCAGCCAGCCAGTCGATGACCCACAGGAGCAGGAACACCACGAACGTCAGCATGCCGGCCACGATCTGGTTCTTGGTAAAGCTCGAAATCAGCATGCCGACCGAGATGAAGCAGCCGCCAAACAGCAGCAATCCCACGTAGGACGTGAAGATGGGCTTCCACTCGGGCTGCCCGAACGCGAACAGCATCCCGATGTACACCAGCGTGACGCCGAGGATGGCGGCATACAGCGTCATGGCGCCCAGGAACTTGCCGACGAGGATTTCCACGTCGGTGACCGGCGAGGTCAGCAGCAGTTCCATCGTCCCCGAACGCTTTTCCTCGGCGTACGTCCGCATCGTGATCATCGGCAGGACGAACAGCAGCAGGACTTCCGCGTTCTGGAAGAGCGGGCGGATCATCATCTGGTTGACGTTGATGCTCTGCGGGCCCATGCCCATGCCCATGGCGGCCTGCATGCCCTGGTCGACGAACCACTTCAGGATCGCGTAGTAGAACACCCCGAACAGGATGGAGAACAGGCCGATCACCGTGTAGGCGAGCGGTGAGGCGAAATACGCCCGGATCTCCTTCTGTGCGATGGCCATGATGTTGCTCATTGCGCCACCTCCCTTGCCGCGGTGGGCGGCGCGGCCGCAGGTTCGCCCGCACCGTTCTTGTTGGCCGCATCCTCCGTGGTGACCTGGAGGAAGATCTCCTCGAGGCTCATCCGCATCGGCCTGAGTTCGAGCAGTCCCCAGCCCTTCGTCACCACCGCGTTCGCCAACTGCCGGCGGATGTCCTGGCCGCGGGAGCTCTCGACCTCGAAGCCGACGGCGCCTTCATGCTGTTCGGCCGCCTTGACCGCGGTGACGCCCGCGACGGCCTGGAGCGCCTGCGCGGCATCCTGGCCGGGCGCGTCCACCAGGACGTACATCGTTTCCGCGCCGCTCAGCCGTCGTGTCAGGTTGTCCGGCGTGTCGACCGCCACCACGCGTCCCTTCGCGATGATGACCACGCGCTGGCATGTCTGCGCCACCTCGGGCAGGATGTGCGTGCTCAGGACGATGGTGTGCGTGCCGGCCAGTTCCTTGATGAGCTGGCGCGTCTCGATGATCTGCTTCGGATCGAGGCCGGCCGTCGGCTCGTCGAGCACCAGCACATCCGGGTTGTGGAGGACCGCCTGCGCCAATCCGACCCGCTGCCGGTAGCCCTTCGAGAGCTTGCCGCACTGCCGCTCGGACATGTCCGCGATCCACGTGCGCTTCATGACGTCGCGCACCCGGGTCAGGCGCTCGTTCTTGGGCACGCCCTTGATCTGCGCCACGAAGGACAGGTACTCGCGCACCGTCATGTCCGGATAGAGCGGCGGCGTCTCGGGCAGGTAGCCGGTGCGGCGCTTGGCGTCCACCGGCTGATCGAACACGTCGAAGCCGGCGACGACGACAGTGCCCTGTGTGGGCGGCATGTAGCCGGTAATCACCCGCATCGTCGTCGTCTTGCCCGCCCCGTTGGGGCCGAGGAAGCCGAGGATCTCGCCGCGCTCGACGCGGAACGAGACGTCGTCGACGGCGGTGACCCGGCCGTAGCGTTTCGTGAGGTGCTGGACCTCGATCACAGTGAGTCTCCGTTGGAACAACAGACGTTTTCAGAGGCGAACAGGCCGCGGACCTGGCGGTCCTTCTCCGCACCCCGTTCAGACGCATCGCGCCCCCGATCGGCCTGACCGGCGGGGTACGTTCGCCTCGATTCTGACACGCTCAATTCTTCATGCTAGCGAGCGGGTTCGGAACGTGTCAAATGGAGGCGCCAGGGGTTAGGCGCTAGGCGATAGCCGATGGGCGGCCCCGCCGACGGTTCCTTCACAAACCGGGCTCGACATGCCGGTCAAGTGCACGGCCGTGGGTGCATTCAGTGACGCATGGGGCGCCTGCCACCACGCCCCGCGGAAGTCTGACCCGTCCACGCATTTGTCGTGATTGGGAGCGGCATGCTCGCACGGTGTGCTCCGGAATCCGCCGGCGGAGCCCGCGTGCGAGGGTCGCGGATTCACGAAGCGGACCCTCGAACCGAGCCGACCCGAGGCGCCGACAAACGTGTCGTCCCGTCAGACTCCCGCGGGGCGCGCGCTACAAGCGCCCCATGCGTCACCGATCGCATCCGGGAAGACACGTTTGACCGGCGAGCGTGAGCGGGGACGCGGAGTGGAACGCGACCCGACGCTCATGATCGAGGGGGCCTGCGCGAGCGGGCCTGCTTCGTGAGGGCTCGACCGCACCCGACGGGATCCAGGGAATGGGGCTACGATGAAGACATGGCCGCCCCAGCGAGCCGCTCCCCTCTGTCGTGCCCCGTGTGTGAGATTCACGCGGAGTCGGTGTTCCGCGTTGAGGGCATGGACTGCCACGAGGAAGTGGCGATCCTCGACAAGCGGCTCAAGGGCCTGCCCGGCCTCGAGCGCATGTCGGCCGAGGTCATCTCCGGCCGCCTGCGCGTGGCCTACGACGCCGCACAGCTGTCTGCCGCCGACATCTCGCGAGCCATTGCGGACACCGGCATGCGGGCGTGGCTCGAGCGCGAGCACCCGACCAGGGTAGCGGACCTCAACGCGCCCAATCGCGTGCGCCTGCTCCAACTGTCGGGAGCCGCGTGCGGCATCGGTCTCGCGCTCCACTCGGCGGGCGCGGCACCGGTGGTCGCGACCCTCGCCTTCGGAGTGACGGTGGCCGCCGGAGGCTGGTTCTGGTTCCGTCGCGCCTGGTCGTCCGCACGCCTCTTCTCGCTCGACATCAACGTCCTCATGGTGCTGGCCGTGATCGGTGCCATCGCGATTGGCGAATGGTCCGAAGCGGCCGTCGTCACGTTTCTGTTTGCGCTGGCCCAGTGGCTCGAGACGCGCAACCTCGAACGCGCGCGCCTGGCCATTCGCGCGCTGATGGAACTGGCGCCGAACGACGCCCTGGTTCGCCGCGGCGACGAGGACGTGAAGTTATCGCTCGACGAGATCTCCGTGGGCGACCTGGTGATCGTGCGGCCCGGCGAGAAGATCCCGCTTGACGGCACGGTGGCCGGCGGCAGCAGTGACGTCAACGAAGCCCCCGTCACGGGCGAATCCATGCCGGTGCCGAAGGCATCCGGCGCCTCGGTCTTTGCGGGCACGATCAACGGTCATGGCGCGCTCGACGTCCGGGTGACCCGGCTGAAGGCCGATTCCACGCTGGCGCGCATCATGGCGCTGGTGGAGCAGGCGCAATCGGAGCGCGCGCCGACACAGACGTTCGTCGAACGCTTCGCCCGCTTCTACACGCCGGCCGTCGTGGTGCTGGCCGCCGCGCTGGCGGCCGTACCGCCGGTCGTGTTCCACCAGCCGTTTGGCCCGTGGCTCTATCGCGCGCTGGTGATGCTGGTGATCTCGTGCCCGTGCGCCCTGGTGATTTCCACGCCGGTGTCGATCGTGTCGGCGCTCGCGGGCGCAGCCCGCAAGGGCGTCCTGATCAAAGGCGGCCGCCATCTCGAGACCCTCGGCCGCGTCCGATGCATGGCGTTCGACAAGACCGGCACGCTGACCCATGGCGCCCCGGAAGTCGTGGACATCGTGGCCGTCGACCCATGGACGCCCCGCGACGTGCTGCGCATCGCGTCCGCCCTCGAAGGCCACTCGGACCACCCCGTGGCGCGCGCGGTGCTGCGGCGGGCGATGACGGACGGCGTGATCGCGAACAACGCCCGGGACCACCAGGCCCTGCCGGGGCTTGGGGCGGCGGCCATCGTGGACGGTGCGCCCGCGCTGATCGGCAATGCACGTCTCTTCGAGACGCGAGAGTTGCCCACGGCTGAGCTCGACGCGCGGTTGCGCGCCGCGGCCGGCCGCGGCCGCACGCCGGTGTTCGTGGCGGTCGGCGGCGACGTGATCGGCGCACTGGCGGTGGCGGACGGCGTACGCGAGGCGGGCCGCTCGCTGGTTGAACTCCTGCACGCGAACGGCGTGTCGCACGTCGCGATGCTGTCCGGGGATCATCCGGATACCGCGGCGGCGATCGCGGGCGACCTCGGCATCGCCGACGCGCACGGCGGATTGTTGCCCGACGGCAAGGTCGCCGCGATCCGCGCCCTCAGGGCGGAGCACGGTACGGTGGTGATGGTTGGCGACGGCGTCAACGACGCGCCGGCCTTGGCCGCGGCAGACGTTGGCATCGCGATGGGCGCGGCAGGAACCGACGCCGCTCTGGAAACCGCTGATGTCGCCCTGATGGCCGACGACCTGATGCGGATTCCCTACGCCGTGCGGCTGGGCCGGGCCACGGTCCGGAATATCCGCGTGAACATCGCCGTGGCGCTGGGCCTGAAAACCGTCTTCCTGGTGCTGGCCGCGATGGGCCACGCCACGCTGTGGATGGCCGTCGTGGCCGACATGGGCGCCTCGCTGCTCGTGATTGCCAACGGGCTACGCCTGCTCAGGTTTGACTGAGTCTCTCGGCGCGCTCAGCAGGACGCGCGCGACACGCAACCCGTCGAGGGCCTCGACGCGGATGCGGCGGCCCTCGAACTCCACGGCGTCGCCCAGCTTCGGCCGGCGGCCGAGCAGGCCGAGGACGAACCCGCCGATCGTGTTGTACACCTGTTCGTCGATCTTCATCCCGAACCGCTCGTTGACGTCGGTGGTCAACGCCAGGCCGTCGAGCAGCGCCGATCCGTCCGTCAGCACGGTGATCTGACTGGCCTCGCCGCCGGCCCCGTCGCCGATCTCGCCGACGATCCGTTCCATCAGCCGTTCAAACGTCACGACGCCGGCGGTGCCGCCGTACTCATCGATGACGAGCGCCACCGACGTGCGCATCCGCCGCATCTCGTTCAGCACGTCGTCCGCCTTGAGCGTCTCCGGGATCGTCAGCGCTTCGGTCACCACCGACGTGAGGTCCAGCGACCCGTCCGCCGGCGGCAGCACGCGGAACAGGTCGCGCAGGTGGACGACGCCCACGATGTCGTCGAGGCCCTGTCGATACACGGGCAGAATCGGCTGCGCCGTGCTGGCGAGGAGCCGGGTGATCTCTTCGACGGAAGCCTGGACCGGCAGCGCCGTCATTTCTGTCCGCGGCAGCATGATCTGGCCCGCCGTCAGGTCGCTGAACCCGAAGACCCGGTGCAGCATCTCCTCTTCTTCTTCCTCGAGGACGCCGGCCTCCTGGCTGGCGGTCACGAGCATCTTCAGTTCGTCTTCCGAGTGCACCATCGACGCGCCACTCGGCGGCTTGAGGCCCAGCAGCCGACCGACCCCGTGGCCCAGGCCGCCGAGCACGGTCGTGAACGGCCACACGAGGTGCATGAACAGCTCCGTGGGTCGCGCCACGATGAGCGCCGTCATTTCCGCGTGCTGCAGGGCAATCGTCTTCGGGATGAGCTCACCCAGGACCAGTTGCAGGGTGGTGATGAGGGCGAACGCCGTCGCCACGGCAGCCGTGTGGATGGCGGAGAAGCGCCAACCGGCCGGCAGCGACTCGAACAGCGGCGCGATGAGCGATGCGACCTGCGACTCGCCGATCCAGCCGAGTCCCAGGCTCGTCATGGTGATGGCGAGTTGCGTCGCGGCGATATAGCGCTCCGGATCCTTCATGACGCGCCGGACGGCCGGCGCGAGGCGGCTGCCTTCCGACACGAGCTGATCGATGCGCGTGCGCCGGACGGTCACCACCGCGAACTCGGCGGCGACAAAGAACCCGTTGGCCAGAACCAGCAGCAGGACCGCTACCAGCCGCCAGAAGACGTCGGACGCCCCAAGAGCGGGGTTATCCATCCAGTGCTCCCCCGGGAGAGACTGTACCACTAGCCGCCCGTGATGTGAGCCGGTCGTCGTACCGGAACCGGCGACGCACCCGGATCACGAGGCGCGAAATGCGGGGATGTCGGGCGGGCGGGCTAGGTTTCGCGGCGTTCCTGCATGTGGGCGTCGACGAACTGGCCGACGGCCTTCTCGTCGGCGGAATCGATGCGCTCGAACTCGAGGCCCATGCCCACGCGGCGGTCGCTCCACGTGACGCGCGCCTCGGCGTCCACGTCCTTCTTGGAATTCGGCAGGCGGAACCTCACGCGGGCCTTCGCCGCGTTTTCGAGCGGGCTCATCGTCCGGATGGCCACCCCGTTCTTGCCGAGGTTCAGCGTTACAGCGGCCGCGATGGTGTTGGCCACGCGATACGCCACCGGGATCCCCAGCACCACGCGCCCGCTGTTGCGGCGGTTGAAGTTGTCGGGAAACAGGTGCGGCGCCAGCGCCGGCAGGATCTGGGCGTCTGCGCTGTGCTCGTTGACGTATCCCGCGATCCCGAGCGTCGAGAGGTCGCGGACTTCCGCGGCCGACGAAATCGTGCCGCTGAACACCAGGACAGGCAGGCGGCTGTCGTCCAGCTTGCGGATCGACCGGAGCAGGTCCACGCCGCCGGCGTGGGGGAGCTTCAGGTTCACGATCAGCAGGTCGATATCGGCCAGGTCGGCCCGGACGCGGGCCAGCAACTCGGCCGCGCTGCGCACGAACGACACCCGGTGGCCGGCATGTTCGATCGCCGTCTTGAACCGGTCCCGCACGCCGGGCGTATCATCGGCAATAAGGACGGTCTTGTGTGTGGCTCCCGGGTTTGTCATTCTGTGCAGTGTATCGGCGTCCTCGGAAGGGAACCTTAGGGTCGTGCTGGGCAGATTCGTGCACCCGGTTCAACGGGCGCTCGATGCGTTGCGGCTGCCCGGCCTTGTGGCTATAATCCAGGCTCCTTTGGCTGCAAACGCCGGGCTGTCAGCAGTTGCGAGGAACGGTGGATCGGACGTCAGGAGGCGGTATGGCCAGTTGCCCAGAGTGCGAGTTCGAGATCGATGTCGACGAGTACGACGTCGACAAGGGTGACACGTTGGATTGCGACAACTGCGGCACGACCCTCGAGGTTGTCGGCCTCAGCCCGATCGAACTCGACGTCGTCGCCGAGGACGAAGACGAGGACGACGAGGACGACGAGGACGAGGAAGAAGAAGAGGAAGACGAGGACTTTGAAGAGTGAGCGCGACGCTCGACACCACGACGGGAACGGGGCTCGATGCGGAGCTGGCGGCGAAAGAAGCCAGGCTGCGTGAACGGGTCCGCACGTTCGGCTCGGTGATCGTTGCCTACAGCGGCGGCACCGACAGCGCCTACCTGGCCTACGTGGCCACGAGCGAACTCGGCCCGCGCGCGTTGTGCGTCACGGCCGACAGCGCCAGCTATCCTGCCCGTCACCGCGAGATCGCCGTCGACCTCGCGGCCCGCTTCCAGTTCCACCACGAGTTCATCGACACCGCCGAGATGGAGAACCCCGCGTTCCGGGCGAATGAACCGGACCGGTGTTATCACTGCAAGAGCGAGTTGTTCGGGCGGCTGACCCGGATGGCGCGCGAACGAGGCGTGGCGGCGGTCTTCGACGGCGCCAACGCGGACGACCGCGGTGACTACCGGCCTGGCCGGCAGGCGGCCCGCGAACTGGGCGTTCTGAGCCCGCTCGACGAAGCCGATCTCGCCAAGCCGGAGATTCGGGAACTCTCGCGCCGGGCCGGCCTGCCCACCTGGAACGAGCCGGCGTCGGCGTGTCTGTCGTCGCGCATTCCGTACCACTCGGAAGTCACGCCGGAAAAACTGGCGATCATCGAGCAGGCCGAGAACGTCCTGCGCTCCATGGGATTCCGGATCTTCCGCGTGCGCCATCACGACACGCTGGCGAGAATTGAAGTGGGGCCCGAGGAGATTGCGCGCGCCCTCGATCCGGCCACGCGCGACGCGCTCGTGCGCGACCTGAAGGCGACCGGTTACAAGTACGTGACGCTCGACCTCCAGGGCTACCGCATGGGCAGCCTCAACGAGGGCATCCGGCTGACATCCGTGTGAGATCCTCGTGACGGATCTACTGTCTCCGGTCCGGCGCGGCACGCGGGCGTGGTGGCTGGCCGCCGCGCTGGCCGCGCTGTTCCTCGCGGGCCATCTGCCGTTTCTCGCCTCCACGCTCGAAGACATCGACTCGGTGAACTTCGCGCTGGGGTTACGAGACTTCGATCCGGCCAGGCATCGACCGCATCCGCCGGGCTATCCGATCTACATCGCCCTGGGAAAGACGGCGGCGTCCGTGATGAGCGAGCCGCACGCGCTCGCCGTCTGGGGCGCCCTCTTCGGCGCGCTTGCGGCGTTCGCGTTGTTGAGGCTGTTCGCGTGCCTCGACGCGCTGGATGACCCGTCGGCGACTCCGGTCGGAGCCGGGCACGCGGGCGGCAGGCCGCCCTGGCTGACGGTGCCGTTGGCCGCCAGCCTGCTGACGATGACGGCGCCGCTCTACTGGATCACGGCGCTTCGGCCCATGAGCGACATGGCGGGGCTCGCCGTCACGCTGGCCGCCCAGGCGATCCTGCTGACGGCGCTCGTGCAGCAATCGGGCATGCGTGACGCGGTGACCGGGCGAATCGACGGCGGCCGGGCGACCGGTTCCGGCCGGCTCATTCTGGCCGGCGCGTTCGCGTGCGCCATCGCGATTGGGTTCCGGTCGCAGGCGTTCTGGCTGACGATCCCGCTCCTCATCACCGTGATTCTGCTGCGGCGCCGCACCGAGGCGGTGGCGGCGCTCGTCGGTGGCGCGGTCTGGTTCGTCGGGGGCGTCGCACTCTGGTTCGTGCCGCTCGTCGTGGCGAGCGGCGGGCCGTCGCGCTACGTCAAAGCGTTCTCGAGCCAGGCCGGCGAAGACTGGACCGGGGTCGACTTGCTCATCACGCACCCGACGCCACGCAAGTTGGCATCCGCCCTCTATGAGACCGTGGTCCTGCATTGGGGCGGCGTGGACGGCTGGATGATTGCGGCCGCCGCCGCGGCAGGCGCCCTTGTGCTGCTGTTGAGGCGCCGCCGCGCGCTGCTGGTGCTGGCGATGGCATACGTGCCGTACGGCCTGTTCCACCTCGGCTTCCAGGAGACGGTCACCACGCGCTACGCGCTGCCGCTGGTGCCGCCGCTGGCGTACCTCGCCGTTCGCGGTCTCATGCTGCTCGGGCGTCACGCGGGCCCGGCGGCCGCCACCGCGCTCTCCGTCGCGTCGCTCGTCATCGGGGCCGGCGTGGCCGTGGACTACGCGCACGACGGCAGCCCGACCAGCCGCGTCCTGGCCGACGTGGTGCGCGAAGCAGGTCCGGCGGGTCCGATCCCGCTCGGCATGCATCATCCCTTTGCAAGACCGGTCGAAGCGAATGCGCCGCGCGTCGTGCATGCGCTGCTCGCCCCGCCGAAACACGAGTGGCTCGAACTGGTGAAGCTGTGGACGTCGGGCGGCTCGGGGCCAGTGTGGTTTCTGGCCGATCCGAAGCGCACCGACCTCGCGCTGATCGATCCGCAGTCGCGGGAGATCCGGGCCGTGCACGCGTGGCCCTTTGCCGCGCCGATCTTTCTCGGCGGCATCCGCCCCGATGGCGTGCAACTCATCCGGATGCGGGTGCCGGGCTGGATCGCGGCCGAAGGCTGGAGCCTGACGCCCGAGACCACCGGCCTGGCCAAGGCCGATCGACGAGGCCTGGAGTTCGGCCCGATCGTCGCGTGGGTGAAGCGTCGTGCGGGCGACGCCACGCTGATGATTGGCGGCCGGCATCTCGGATCGGGAAGCGGGCCGACCGCGACCGTCTCGGTGCGCATCGACGGCCGCGAAATCGCCACGTGGCCGGTCACGGCGGCCGGCGGGTTCTTCCTGCGATTCATCCCGGTGCCGGCCGGCACACTGGCGGGAAGTCCCGGCTACGCGAAGCTCGAAGTGGCCGCCCGTGTCGAGAACACGCCAGCGGCGACCGGCATCGTCGCCATCGAACAGTTCGACGTGCAGGATGCGGGCACTGTACTGCGGGGATTCGACGCCGGCTGGCAGGAACCTGAATACAACCCGGCGACGGGCCTGACGTGGCGCTGGGCCAGCGCGCGCGCGGACATCCGCACAACCGTGACCGATCGCGACCTCGAAATGACGATCGTTGGTGAGTCGCCGCTGAGGTACTTCCCCAGGGCGTCGCAGGTCGTGGTGAAGGCCGGTGCCCGGGTACTGCACACGGCCTCGGTCAACGCGGACTTTGCCTGGACGATTCGCGTGCCCGCGGCGGTGATCGCGGCGTCCGGCGGCGTGATCACGCTTGAAAGCGACCAGTCGTACCGCCCGGCGGATCGCGGGCAGAACCAGGATCGCCGATCGCTGGCGTTGCGGATTTACGCGGTCGATCTCAGACCGGCTTCCTCGCCAGGCACAGGAGCGAGCTCCCGAACGGCAGGGTCGTCACCCGCTGCAGCGCCGCCTCCGCCCGTAACGCCCCGCTCAGGATCGCGTTGACCGGTCGCGGGGGCACCGTGATCTCCCCCGTGGCGTCTTCCTCCGGCTTCAGCCCGGCCATCCGCTGGATCATCCGCACGCCGAGCGTGACCGGGAACAGCGTCGCATTCGTGTAACTGATGCGCTCGATGCGGAAGCCGGCCTGTTCGAGCAGGCTGCCCAGCGTGGCCTTCGTGTAGCGGCGGAGTTCGGCCGAGAGCACCGAGTGATTGCCCGTCAGGATCGGCATCGCGGCGACGTTGACGATCAGCGCGCCCCCGGGTTTCAACACGCGCCACATCTCGGCCACCGCGGCGCGCTCCACCTCCGGCGGGAGGCAGTACAGCACGTCGAACGACGTGACGACGTCGAACGTGGCGGACGGGAAGGGCACGTCGGCCACGCTGGCGTGCGCCACGCGCTCCAGGCCCCGCTGGCGCGCGATGGTGAGGCCGGCCCAGGTGAGATCGAATCCCCAGGCCCGCCCGCGCTCCTGGAGCAGCAGCAGGTTGTTGCCGGTGCCGCACCCGCAGTCCAGGATCCTGAGCCCGCTGCGACCCGCCACCGCCGCGTCGAGCAGTGGCGCAATAAACCGGCGGAAGCCGCGAAACCAGAAGTGATCGCGTTCTGCGAGTGCCGTCGCTTCGAGCAGCCTGTCCACGATGGCATTGTAGGACATTGCCGCGCTGGCGCGGACGGCGCGGTCGCGACGTGGCCGAATGGATACACGTGCGGCCAGGTGCCTCGTTTGACACCCAACCGATGAAAGCCTTAGATTTCCCTTGTCGTCTTGTTAGTCCCCTGTTCGAGGAGGAGAGGAGCGAACCGATGAAGCGTTTTGTCCGGATTCTCGCTGTGGCGACCGTGTGCGCCGTTCTTGGTTTGTCGGTAGCGTGTGCGAAGAAGGCCCCGCCCGTAGCGCCCGCGCCGCCGCCCCCGCCGCCGCCCGTGGTAACGCCGGTTCCGCCCCCCCCCCCGCCACCACCACCCCCGCCGAAGCCGGCGCCGCCGAAGGCGTTGACCGAGGACGAGATCTTCGCGGGAAAGACGCTGGCGGAACTCAACGCCGAGAAGCCGCTGACCGATGTGTTCTTCGATTACGACAAGTCCGAGTTGAAGGACGAGGGCCGTGCGGCGGTCCAGAAGGACGTCGAGTGGCTGAAGCGCTGGACGAGCGCCAAGGTGCTGGTCGAGGGGCACTGTGACGAGCGCGGAACGAGCGAGTACAACATGGCGCTCGGCGAGCGCCGTGCCGCGGCCGTTCGCGACTACGTGATGAGCCTGGGCATCGCGGCCGATCGCGTGGCCGTCGTCAGCAAGGGGAAGGAAGCGCCGTTCTGCACGGAAGCCAACGAGGCGTGCTACTCGCAGAACCGCCGCGGGCACTTCCTCATTTCGGCGAAGTAACGCGCCTACCCGTTGCCCCTGATTTCGCGAAGCAGGGCCTCGGCGGCCGCTCGCGGGTCAGGGGCAGCGATAACGGGTCGGCCCACGACGATGTAGTTGGCGCCCGCGTGGACGGCGGCGCTGGCGGTCATCGTCCGGGCCTGGTCGTCGCGCCGCGGGGTATCGCTGGAACTGCTCGGGCGGATGCCCGGCGTCACGAGGACGAACCGATCGCCGCGCGCTTCGCGCAGGCGCGCAACTTCGTGCGGCGACGCCACGACGCCATCCAGGCCGGCCTCTTCGGCCAGCCAGGCGAGGGCGTCCGCCTGCTCGACGATCGCCCGCTGGACGCCGATCGCCTCGAGGGTGTTCTGGTCGAAGCTGGTCAGGACCGTGATCGCGATGACCAGCGGCACCGGCACACCGGCCTTGGCGGCGCCGTTCGCCGCCGCCTCCTTCGCGGCCTTCATCATCGCGAGCCCGCCGCTCGCGTGCACGTCCATCATCCACGCGCCCAGCCTGGCGGCTTCCGCCGCGGCGCCAGCCACGGTGTTGGGAATGTCGTGGTACTTCAGGTCCAGGAACACGCGGTGGCCCTGTCCGGCCAGGCGCCGGACGATGTCCGGTCCGGCGGCCGTGAAGAGCTGGCTGCCCACCTTGACGGCGCCAACCGCGCCCGTCAGTTCCTGCGTCAGGGCCAGCGCGCGCGCGGCGCTGTCCACGTCCAATGCCACGATGATGGGGTTGTACGACGTCATCCCGGGGACCTCCGAACCGATCGCTACCGCGTCATGTGTAGTGTACCCACCAGATCCGCCGCGCGTGGAATGTCATGCCGCTGCAAGTACTCCGTGACGCCATCCAGCAGTTTCGGCCAGATGAACGGGTCGACGAAGTTGGCCGTGCCCACCTGGACCGCGGTGGCGCCGGCAATCATGAATTCCAGCACGTCCCGTGCAGAACTGATGCCGCCCATGCCGATGACCGGGATGCGGACGAGCCGAGCGCATTCGTAGACCATGCGCACGGCGATCGGCCGGATCGCCGGGCCGCTCAGCCCGCCCATCCCGTTCGCAAGCGTCGGCGTCCGCGTCTCGATGTCGATCACCATCGCCAGGAACGTGTTCACCAGCGACACGGCGTCCGCGCCCGCGTCCTCCGCGGCCTTCGCAAACGACGAGACGCTCGTCACGTTCGGCGTCAGCTTCGGGATGATGGGCAGCCGCGTCACCGCCCGGACCGCGCTGATCACGTCGAACGCGCTCGCCAGGTCGCACCCGAACTGGATGCCGCCCTCCTTGATGTTCGGGCATGAGATGTTCAGTTCGAGCGCGGCCACGCCCTCGACGTCCGACAGGATGCGCGCCACCTCCGCGTACTCCTCGAGCGTCGTGCCGCAGATATTGACGATGACGACGGCGCCGAGCCGGCGCAGGTCGGGCATCTTCTCATCGATGAACCGGCGGACGCCGATGCCCTGGAGGCCGATCGCATTCAGCATCCCCGACGGCGTCTCGACGATGCGCGGCGGCGGATTGCCCTCGCGCTCGTTCAGGAACAGGCCCTTGACGGCGATCGCACCCAGGCTCGACAGGTCGACGACATCCGCGTACTCGAGGCCGTAGCCGAAGCAGCCGCTCGCCGGGATGATCGGGTTCTTGAGCGTCAGCGATCCGATGCGGACCGAGAGATCGGGCGTCATTCCCACACCACCTGGGCAGCGTCGAACACCGGCCCGCACAGGCAGGACCGCATGAAGTGCTGGCGGCCGTCCCCCTCGCGGACCTTGACCACGCAGCTGTAGCACCCGCCCATGCCGCATCCCATGATGCGCTCGGTCGATACCTCGCAGCGCTGCCCGTACCGGCCGGCAAGACCGGCGACCGCCTTCAGCATCGGCTCGGGTCCGCAGGCGTAGATCATCACCGGTGACGCGGGTGAGCGCTGCCGCAGCGCGCCCTCGAGCGGCACCGTGATGCGCCCGTGCGTGCCCCGGCTGCCATCCTCGGTCGACAGTTCCAGGCGGGCGCCGCGCGACTCGAACCAGTCGAGGTAGAACAGGTCGGACCGGCTCCGGCCGCCGTAGAAGAGCGTGCTCGCCACGCGCCGATCCCGCAGCGCCTCGGTGAGCGCCGCGAACGGGGCCAGCCCGACGCCGCCGGCAACCATCCAGGCTTCCGCCGGCGGGTCGACGAGGCTGAACGGCCGGCCGAGCGGGCCCAGGATGTCCAGCCTGTCACCGGCCGCCGCGTGGAACAGTCGTGTCGTGCCGATGCCCACGCGCTTGCACAACACCGACAGCGCGGACGGCTCGCCACGGGCGTTCCGGAGGATCTCGAAGACCGAGAACGGGCGGCGGAGCAGCGGGTCGTTGCCGGCGGCGGTGCGGATCATCACGAACTGGCCCGGTTGCGCCGTGCGCGCCACGGCGGGCGCGTCCAGCACCAGCACGTTGTAGTCGGGCGACAGGTGCGTGTTCGCCTGGACCTCGGCGCGGACGTCGACCGGAGCGGGCATGCCGGGAAGTATACCTTCGCGCGGTGTACAGTATGGCCAGAGCCGAACTGAAATGCGTTACCTGCGAATGCTCACCAACGCCGCCATCGGTGGCGTGGCCCTGGCGTCGTACATCGCGGTGCTGGCGCTGCAGTTGAACCCGCACTACTCGCTGGCGGGGCTGCCGGCGCTGCTGCTGACGATGACGGCCGCGTACGGCGTGAACGCCGCCGTGGTGTTCTACGCCCTGATCGTGCTGCAGCAGGTGCTGACCGTCGAGCCGATCTCGCCCGGATGGATCAGCTTCCGCGTGCTCGTGTGGTTCTGTTCCGCGGCCGCCGGAACCGGTGCCGCGCTGATGTGGGTCAACTGGCTCGGGTTCGCGCCTGTGCTGGACTCCGCCTCGGGCCTGCGCATGCTGGGCGGTGCGGTCGCGCTGACCGTCGCCGCCACCGGGATGCTGCTGCTGGCGATTTGGCATGCGTGGAAGGGACGCCCGAACTCCCGGATCGAAGCCGGCCTGCTGGCGTTCCTCCTGATGGCGTCGCTGGCCGTCCCGATGACGTTCCGGGGCCCCGGCACACCCGCGGCGACACCGGTCCCGAGACAATCGCCCATCCCGACGCAGACGCCCGTGTTGGACCCCGCCCAGGGCCGCGTGCGATTGCTGCTGTTCGAAGGGGCGTCGCTCGACATCCTGGCCCCGGCCGCTGCCGACGGGCGCCTGCCCAGTTTCCGGCGCCTCCTCGACACCGGTGCGTTCCTCCACGTCGCGACGATCCGGCCGACGCAGCCGAGCACCGTGTGGTCCGCCGCCGCGACGGGCAAACTGCCGTCGAAGAACGGCATCCGATCCGCGGCCACCTACTGGCCGGTTGGCGGATGGGACGCCCTCGAGGTGCTGCCAGACTCCTGCTTCTCGCACACGCTCGTGCGGTTCGGGTTCCTGAAACAAGTGACGCACACCAGCCGCGATCTCACCGCCCGGGCGATCTGGGACATCCTGAGTCAGCAGGGCGTCCCCGCAGGAGTCGTGAACTGGTCGCTGACGCAGCCCGCCCCGGACCTGCTCGGCTACGCGGTGAGCGATGAATTCGATCGCCTGACCGCATCGGCCACCGAGATCGAGGCCAATCAAAGCGTGTGGCCGCACGGGGCGATCTCGATCGCCTCGGCCGCCGCCGTGCAGCCGCCGGCGGGGCCCCGGCTCATCCAGGCGGCGCCGGACAGCGCGGTGAGCGAGCAGATCGCGCGCACGTGCCGGGCCGACGCCGCGTACGAACAGATGGTCTCGGCCCTCGAGCGGCAGTACCCGAGCCGCTTCCAGGCCGTGCGCTTCAAGTGCCTCGATGCCGCCAGCCACTACCTGCTGCGCTACATCGCGCCGAACCCGTTCCTGGACGTGCCCGACGAAGAGGTGGAACGCTACCGGGTGGCGCTCGGGAGCTACTACGCGGCCGCCGACGCGGCCGTCGGCCGGGCGATGGCCGGCATGCGCCCGGGTGACCTCCTCATCGTGCTGTCGGGATTCGGCATGGACCCGCTCGATGTCGGCAAGCGGTTGCTCGAGCGCGCGTTCGGCAACCCGGTGCCCAGCGGAACGCATGAGCGGGCGCCGGACGGGTTCATGCTGGTGGCCGGCGCCGGGGTGAAGCCCGGGCGGTACGCCCGGGCGTCCATCGTCGACCTCGTCCCGACCATCCTTTACTTCTTCGGCCTGCCGGTCGGGCGCGACATGGACGGATTCGCGCGGACCGACATCTTCCAGCGCGCCATCACCGAGCGCAAGCTCATCACGTTCATTCCCACCTACGAGCGCACGCCCACACCTGCGCGCTAGCCGTTCCGGTTCCCGCGATGGGCGAGGGTTCGGGGACTCGCGAAGCGGCCCCGACGTGAACTTCCGGTCCGGGACGCTGACGGTCGCTTGCTGGTATACTTGGTCAGCTCTTTAACCGCGGACCGGGAGTCCGCAAAGAGAATCCCGTGACACACCTGCGCCCGCACCTCATTCCGCGCCTTTCCCCGCCAGTCCCTCGGTGCGTCCACCCGGGATCTCCTGTCCGGAGGTGCTCATGCCTGTTGTGATGGACCGTGACCGCATCAGCCGGTCGCTTGTCCGCATCGCCCACGAGATTGTCGAACGCAATCGCGGCGTGGACGCTCTGGCCCTGGTGGGCATCCGCTCGCGCGGCGTGCCGATCGCGCGCCGGCTGGCCGCCGCCCTGCTCACCATCACCGGCCGCGAGGTGCCGAATGGCGCGCTCGACATCACGCTCTACCGCGACGACCTCATGAAGCATGCGATTGGCCCGCAGCCGATCGTGCGCCGCACGGAGATCGCGTTTTCGATCGACGACCGCCACATCGTGCTCGTCGACGACGTGCTGTTCACGGGGCGCACGATCCGCGCCGCGCTCGACGCCCTCATCGATTTCGGCCGGCCGCGCACGATCCAGCTCGTGGTGCTGGTGGATCGCGGGCACCGCGAGCTGCCGATCAAGGCGGACTACGTGGGCAAGAACCTGCCGACGGCGCTGGCCGAGAACATCACCGTGCACCTGGAAGAAATCGACGGCGTCGACGAAGTGCTCCTGGATCGTGCGGAAGGAGAATCGGCATGAGCGAGACAGCCACACGGCTCCACGGCAAGGACCTGCTCGGGATCGCCGATCTCGATGCCGCCGAGATCAACCTGATCCTCGACACGGCCGAGGCGATGAAGGAAGTGGCGTCGCGGCCCATCAAGAAGGTGCCGACGCTGCGCGGCAAGACGGTCATCAACCTGTTTTTCGAGCCGTCCACCCGCACGCGCACCTCGTTCGAGATCGCCGAGAAGCGGCTGAGCGCCGACACGCTGAACATCGCCATCGCGATGTCGAGCGTGGTGAAGGGCGAGACGCTCATCGACACCGCGCAGAACCTGGAAGCCATCGCGCCGGCCATCATGGTGGTGCGCCACGCGTCATCCGGGGCCTGTCACCTGCTGGCGCGCACCTGCCGCGCGGGAATCGTCAACGCCGGTGATGGCACCCACGAACATCCCACGCAGGGCCTCCTCGACGCGTTCACGATCCGCGAGCGCAAGGGGCGCATCAAGGGGTTGAAGATCGCCATCGTGGGCGACCTGCTGCACAGCCGCGTGTTCCGCTCGAACATCCTGCTGCTCACCAAGCTGGGCGCGGAGGTCTGGGCGTGCGGCCCGCCGACGCTGATGCCGCCGGGGCTCGAGCGGCTGGGCGTCCATCCGACGACGCGCGTCGAGGAGGCCGTTGAAGGCGCCGACGCCGTGATGATGCTGCGCATCCAGCTGGAGCGCATGCAGGGCGGGTTCTTCCCGTCGTTGCGCGAGTACTTCACCGTGTTCGGGATGACGCCGGAGCGCGTGAAACTGGCGAAGCCGGATGCCATCGTCATGCATCCCGGGCCGATGAACCGCGGCGTCGAGATCGCGTCGGAAGTGGCCGACGGTTCGCAGTCGGTCATCCTCGACCAGGTGACCAATGGCGTGGCGGTCCGCATGGCCGTCCTGTACCTGCTGGCGGGAGGAGGCGACAATGAAGCGGCTGCTTAAGGGCGCGCGCGTCATCGACCCGGCGTCCGGGATCGACGGCATCCGCGACATCCTGATCGACGGTGACCGGATCGTCCGCGTCGACCCGGAGATTCCCGCCGCGGCCGCCGCCGGCGCGACCATCGTCGAGCTCGGCCCGGCGCTCGTGGTCTGCCCGGGCTTCATCGACATGCACGTGCACCTGCGGGAGCCGGGCTACGAACACAAGGAAACCGTCGCGACGGGCACCGCCGCGGCCGTGGCCGGCGGATTCACCGCCGTCGCGTGCATGCCGAACACGAACCCGGTGAACGACAACGCCAGCGTCACGCGCTTCATCCTGAAGCAGGCCGCGGCGGCGGGCCTGGCGCGTGTGTACCCGATCGGCGCGGTGTCGCAGGGATCGAACGGCGAACAGCTCGCCGAGATCGCCGACATGCGCGAGGCCGGCTGTGTCGCGTTCTCGGACGACGGCCGGCCGGTGGCGACGGCGGGCCTGATGCGGCGCGCCCTCGAATACACGGGCATGTTCAACATGCCCGTCATCGACCACTGCGAGGACCGGTCCCTCGCGGGCGATGGCGTCGCGCACGAGGGATTCCACGCCGCACAACTGGGCCTGCGGGGGATTCCGTCCGCCGCGGAGGACGTCTGTGCGGACCGCGACATCGTCCTCGCACTGGCGACCGGCGGCCACGCGCACATCGCCCACCTGAGCACCGCCGGCGCGCTGCGATCGGTGCGCGAGGGCAAGGCCCGCGGCGCACGCGTGACGTGCGAGGTCACGCCGCACCACCTTACGCTGTCGGACGAACGGTTGCGGTCGCCGCTCGAGTACGACACGAACCTCAAGATGAACCCGCCGCTGCGCGGCGCCACGGACCGCGACGCGCTGCGGGCGGGCCTCGCCGACGGCACGATCGACGTCATCGCCACCGACCATGCGCCGCACCACGCCGACGACAAGCGCGTGGAGTTCGATCGGGCGTCCTTCGGCATCGTCGGCCTCGAAACGGCGGTATCGCTCAGCCTCGACCGGCTGGTGCACGCGGGCGTGATTGGCATGAAGCGCCTGGTGGAACTGCTGTCGGTGAATCCGGCCCGCGTCCTGTCCATCCCGGGCGGCCGCATCGCGGCTGGCGACCGGGCCGACCTCACGATCCTGGCGCCCGACCTGGCGGTGACGGTCTCGGCGGCCCTGTTCAAATCGAAGGCGCGGAACACGCCGTTCGACGGCTGGTCGCTACGCGGCGGCGTGGCCGCCACGGTGGTGGGCGGGCGGGCCGTGTTCGTGAACCCCGCCGTGCCGCAGGCCGCGGGCCTGGGGAGAGGCTGACGTGAGAAGCCGAGACGCTATCCGGGAACGGGCCTTCGAAGAACTGCAGCGCGCGGGCGTGCTGATGCTCGACGGCCACTTCGACTACGGGAACGGGTATCACGGCCGCGTGTACCTGAACCCCCACCAGCTCTTCCGGTTCCCGTCGACGATCTGGCGGTTCGCCCAGGACCTCATCGACCTGATGCCCGCCACGCTCATCGACCAGGCGGACGTCGTGGCGGGACCCGCGACCGGCGGAGCGCTGCTGGCGCACACCATCGCCGGGCTGCTCGACAGCCGCCGGAAGTTGACGGATCCCGCGCGACTGTTCGCCCCGTTCGCACCAGACCATGCGGGCGGCCACACGCTGCGACCGTTCTACCGCAGCCAGATGGTCGGCAAGCGCGTGCTGATCGCCGATGACGTCCGCAACACCGGCCAGACGTTCGAACGCTGCGCCGTGCTGGTGCGCGAGGCGGGCGGCACCGTCATCGGGACCGTCGAGATCTGCGACCGGCTCGAGGCCATCGTCGATCTGGGCGTGCCGAATATCGCGGTCGCGGAATACCGCGCGCCAGACAACTTCGCCATTGCCGACTGCCCGCTCTGCCGGGAGGGACGCCCGATCACGGCGTTCTAAGCCCGGCGCTCAGGTGCGTCGATGATGCGCCGGGATTGGTTACGGTGTGGTAACCACTCCCGGACTGGGTGACGGAATGGCATGACTCGGTCGTTTCCGCACACACACCGGGAGTGGTGGAGAGATGGGTGAATTGAAGCCGGCTCTCGACCGTCTGTACGACGAGTACGACCGCGAAGGCCGGCTGAGCGATCCCGTCGAACGGGTTCGTCCCTTCCGCAATCCCGCAGACGCCGAAATCGTGGCGTTCTGTGCCGCCGGCCTGGCGTTCGGCCGCGTGGCCAGCATCCTCGCCTCGGTCGATGCGCTCGTCGCCGTCATGGGCGAGTCGCCGGCCGGGTACGTCTGGGCGTTCGACCCCGCCCGTGAGGCGCCGCGCCTGGCGCACCTCGGGCACCGGTGGACCCGCGCCCAGGACCTGGTGGCGCTGCTCTGGGTGCTCCGTCAGATGCTCGAATCGGCCGGCTCGATCGAGCAGTTCTTTCTCGATGGTGACGACCCGGCGTCGCCGGACATCCGTCCCGGGCTCGAGAGCTTCTGCTCGCGGGCGCGAGCGCTCGACGTCACCCGCGCGTATGGCCGGGTGCCGGAGCGCCCGGGTGTCCACGGCTTCTTTGCCCGCCCGTCGTCCGGCAGCGCGTGCAAACGCCTGAACCTGTTCCTGCGCTGGATGGTGCGTCGCGACGCGATCGACCTCGGCGCGTGGACGCGCCTGTCACCGTCGCGGCTGGTGGTGCCGCTCGACGTGCACGTGGTGCGCGTGGGCCGGTGCCTGGGCCTCACCGGGCGGGTCACGCCGGGATGGCCGATGGCCGCGGAGATCACCGCCGCACTCCGTCAACTCGAACCGGCCGACCCGATCAAGTACGACTTCGCGCTCTGCCACGTGGGCATGCTGGGCTTATGCGGCTTCAACCAACGGGCGGGGGATTCCCGATGTCCGCTTCGGGGGGCGTGCCGGCCGCGTCGGCATAGACCGCGAGCGTCCCCTCGATCATCCGGTCGATCGTAAAGCGCTCCTGGACGCGGGCGAGTCCGGCCTGGCCCATTCGGGCCCGCAGCGCGGGATCCTCCAGCAGGCGGACGATGGCGTCCGCCATCGGCGCGGGCTTGTGCGCGGGCACGATGATGCCGGTGATCTCGTGATCCACGATCTCGGGAATACCTCCCGCGTCGGTGGCCACGACGGGCTTGGCGCAGGCCATGGCGTCGAGGATCGACGTGCCCAGCCCTTCGGTGATTGAGCTCATCACGAAGACGTCCAGGCTCTTGAGCAGCGCCAGCACGTTGGGCTGGAAACCGACCAGCCGGACGTTGTGCTCGAGACCGGCCGCCTTGATCTGCCGTTGCAGTTGCGGCCGGAGGTCGCCTTCGCCGAAGACGAGGATCTGCACGTCGGGTACGTGATGCGCGACCGCGGGTGCGGCCTCGACCAGGTAGCGTTGACCCTTGTGGGCGACCAGCGCCGCGATATTGCCGACCACGGGCGCGCGCTGCGGCAGCCAGAGCGCCTGGTGCACGTCCTCGGCCGGGATGGCCTCGAGCCGTCGCACGTCCACGCCCTCGTACACCGTCACGACGCGCTCGGCCGGCAGACCATCCTCGATGACCATCCGGCGGATGGCGTTGGACGAGCAGATGATGCGATCGGCGGCCTTGTACTTCCAGCGCGAGAACGAGTTCTGCTTGATGTGAAAGTCGACGCGCCTGGCGACAACCAGCGCCGGGCGCGCGTCGCGGCTCACCATGGACAGCGCCATCGCCGCCATCGAGATCGCGTGCGGGTCGTGCGCGTGCACCACCTGGGGCTTCAGTTCGCGAAGCACGCGCGAGAGCCGCAGCGCCGCCGCGAAGTCCACCTCATGGAGCGGCGCCATCCGGATCAGATCGTGCCCCTGCTGCGCCCGATTCGCGAGTTCGCCCTTGGGGTGCGCCACCAGGACCGCCCGGTGGCCGAGGGCCCGCAGGCCCAGCACGGTCTGCAGGACCTGGCTCTGGCCGCCGCGCCAGGACGTCGCTGTGTCGATGTGGAGGGAGAACACCGCCCCGCCTATCTGCGTGCCTCGGTGGCCAAGCGCTGAAGTTCCCGGAGCTTCACGAACTTCAGGAACACGTAGTAGGTATTCAGCATGGACACCACGAAACCCGCCGCGCCGTCCCGGATGCCGCCGCGCAGCAGGTAGTTGCGCAGGAACGCCGCCGGGGGATGCAGCGCCAGTTGCCACGCGCTGGTGCGCCGCCCGGCCTCGTGCATCTGCCTGGCGGCCATCGTGGTGTACCGGTCAATCGTCGACAGGTGGTGGGAGACGTCGCGGTACGGGTAGTGGAGCAGGTCGGCCCGCAGATCGGACACGCCGCCGTTGGCCACCTGGACGGACTCGTGCACGTACTGGCCCTGCCAATCCGCCCGGCGGCGATCGTACAGGCGGAGCTGGTAATCCGGGTACCAGTCCGTCGATCGGATCCACCGGCCCAGGTAATGGCTGGCCCTGGGTACGCGGTAACCTGCGCTCGATGGTTCGCCGGCCATCAGCGCCTTGATCTCCCGCGCCAGTTCGACGGTCACGCGTTCGTCCGCGTCAACCGACAGGATCCAGTCGTTCGACGCGAGTGACGCCGCGTAGTTCTTCTGCGCGACGTACCCGGGCCACTCGCGGGTGATCACGTGATCGGTGAAGCGCCGGGCGATGGCCGCCGTCTCGTCGTGACTGTGGGAGTCGATGACAACGATCTCGTCGGCCCAGGCGACCGATTCGATCGCGGCCCGGATGTTGGCCGCCTCGTTGAGCGTGATGATCGTGACTGTCAGGCCCGGCACGAAAGGGAGTCTATCGCATCTTGACGCGTGACTTCTCGCGGCGGTCGCGGCAGGCCCGCCTCCGGCTGAAG
>Ga0334722_10000139_pt1 | contig 104917 bp, 98 predicted proteins | sample C3_bottom_MG_FD_207210 | JGI IMG/M metagenome (GOLD analysis project Ga0334722, IMG submission 207210) | Sediment microbial communities from Yellowstone Lake, YNP, Wyoming, USA - C3_bottom | ecosystem: Environmental > Aquatic > Freshwater > Lake > Sediment | place: USA: Wyoming | collected...
GGGCTCCTCTAAACGCTGTGTGATGCATTTATGTATCACGAAACCCCTTATGCTGCAAAGGAAATATGATGCATCCGTGGACTTTTTTTCACGTCAGACAGCATCACGTTCTTACGAGACCATCAAGAGTACAAAGAAATCGGGATATCCCTTTACCCAGAAACAGACTAAACATAACAAATCGTTCCACGCCGACCGCTTCGCGGCGTGTGAAGTCATTGTCAAAGTAGTAGAATAATGAGGCTCACGCCATGCCAGTTCCTTCAGAGTATCAACGTGCATCGCAAGATTTCTACAAATTCCTCACAGATGCGAAGTCGACCTCTGGTTTGACGACCACTCATCAGGTTTATACAATGGTGCAAGGAGTTCTGCAAACTTTTCGTCGCCGCCTTGATGTCAAGGACGCAATCCTCTTTGCCAACGTGCTGCCGCCGGTTTTGCGCGCCATCTTTGTGGCCGATTGGGACACAGACGAACCCCAACGCCTGTTCGAGAACCGTGCCGTAATGACAAAGGAAGTTCAGTCTCTACGCGCCGATCACAACTTTGCGCCTGATACAGCCATCCGAGATGTCGCCATCGCACTGAGGCAAAACGTGCAAGAAGCTGCATTCGATAGCGTCCTTGCCAGGCTTCCGGATGGCGCAGTGCAGTTCTGGCAGCCGTAGCAACAATCAACGTCGAGAAGGTCGCTGACTGGCGCGCCTCTCACGGCGCGCATGTAACAACGTGAAAATAAATTAATTTTCGCAGGAGCTATATTTATGAGCGCTGATAAAATCAATTTGCCGGCTTCTGCAAACAGTTTTTCGGAATTATTCAAATATCTAAACGTAGGTCAATTAAACGATCATATGCTAAACATCATTCAGGCAAAAGACAGAACGCTTGATTTCCATACGCATGAAGAATCCGATGAACTGTTCTATATAATTGAAGGTAAAATGCAGATTGAATTTACGGACAAAATTATGGATTTACATCAAGGGGACTTTATAATTGTCCCCAAAGGAGTGATGCATCGTCCGGTTTGCAAGGAACTGGTTAAGGCATTATTAATTGAAAAGACCGGGACACTGACAAAAGATAATACCGGTGGTACTTATCAGGAATAATGCAGGACCAACAGGGGCAAGTCTTTCTCCATGTATTTATCACGGCATCACATTGAGTGAGATTTGAACTTGCAATTCCCTGTAGCTTGCTACCGGGGAGGTTCATTGCAACAAAAATGAACCTAAGGCTTCTCCCTATTTTCAGGAAAGATCATAACGCATTTCTGAAATACGATCGTCGCACCTGGCTTAGTTTTATTCGTAGCAGGTAGGTCGGGTAGAGCATAGCGAAACCCGACACAAACGTATTGATTACGTATCCAGCGAGGTGTTATGCAATACAAGAGGTCGATCGCGAAAGGAGCAACGTACTTTTTTACCGTTGTAACTTACGAACGACGCAAGATCCTATGCCACGAATCAACTGTTGCTCTGAGGACATCTAGGGGACATCCTATAGTCTCCCTGTCAAGTACAAGTTACCTTCTTTGAAATTACAACGCGATACTTGACCGATTAATTTCAAGGCGTACATCGCCCCTGCGTCCTATTCGAACGCCTGTCTTTTCTTCGACGATTTTCTCACGTAAAGCGAACTTGCTTTCTAAGCGTTATAGTTATCCGGCGTGCCGTTGCCGCCAAGCATCCCTTATCCAGATTCTCAAGTTCTATGAGAGGCCCTGTATTGTCCCTCCCGAGGTCATGCGCCTCAACGTTGTGTGCTCGGGCTCTCTGCGTCGAAATCGTTGTGAGTTCAGTTTGTTTATGCTGCTTTCGCCTGCCTGCTTAGGTGGCCCGGATCGAATGGCTCCTTTTTCCTCATCAGCGTCCAGGCAATGATCAATAGTTTAGCCGCCAACTTCACCCGCATCTTAGTACCGATTCCTTTTTCCCGCTCCCGTCCCCGGATCTTATTTGTGTGATAAACGATGAAATCTTTATCGTTGAGCGAACTAATAAGTGCCGCTTGATACAGCGCAAAGCGGAGATCAGCTTTCCCATGCTTTGAGATCACCGGTATAGCGCTGTTTGACCTTTTACCGCTTCGGTCTGCGCATAGATCGAATCCAGCCATCTTCAGGACCTGCTTGCCGCTCGTGAAACGCTCGGGGTCGCCGATGGCGGCTAGGACCTTCGATGACACATCCGGTCCGAATCCGGGGATCGAGAGCAGGAACGAGTACTCCGGGAACTTCAGGCAGATGTCCTCGATCCGGTCATCAACGGTCTTGATCGTTTCCCGAACACGGTGAAGGGCTGCCACCATGATCTCGGCTTCCACGGGTACTGCTTCTCCGACACTGCAACCGATGGACTGCTTGGCAGCCTGCCATATCTGCATAAGCCGTTTCTGCTGCGCTAAGTTCACCTTCCCGGGTGCTACGGTACGGCAGAATTCATCATATTCCATGAGAGCAATATCCGAAGGATCCAGGCAGCGGCTTACTACATTCAGACTCGCCAGCGACCCGAAGTGCTGGTCCATCTCCGGGAAGTACTGGGCTAACAGCTGGTTCCGGATGCGGACCCGAAGTCCATGTTCCTCTTTCTTGAGCCGTTTCTTTAAGGATTGCAGGCCCCGCAGGGACCGCAGGTCCTCTCCCGGACAGTCATAGTACAGGCATTTCGCCTGCGAGATAAGGTCGGCCACGTTTGCGGCATCCTTGGTATCGTGCTTGTCCCAGCGGCCGTCCATCAGATCCCGGTTCTTCACCGTGGCTGCCGCGGACACCAGCACAACCAGGTGCCCGCCCTTGATGAGATATTCTCCCAGGGGCTTATGGTAATTGGCTGTGGGCTCCATGCCAAACACCACTTTCCGGAGGCTATACTGCACTTTGAGTGCGTCCGTTTGAATCAAAAGCTTCTGGAAACCATCGTACGTGTTATCAAAGAACATCCCTTTGTGCAGCGTCTTGCCGGTCGCCGTACCAAAGAAAGCGTTGTGCCGTTCCTTTTCGCGGGGGCGGGGCACTCAGCGGACAATCGAAAAGTATGCGTGTCGATATAGGCCATTTTACCGGTAGAACGACTCGCGAGTTCTTTGTCTATGGCAACCAAGGCGCCGTGTTTGATAATGTCGCCAAGGTTGCCTACGTTTCGGTATTGAGGATTAGTGCTTATCGTTGCCATATTCTTCTCTCTGCGGTTCCTCTTAAAACCGCTTTAAGCTTTTCGAAAATACTGTCGATTCTTGCTTTGTCCTGAGAAATCATAATCATAGCCACAGTGCCGCATTCATAAATAGCAAATTGAGCATTAGGAACTTCGCCTATAATTAGATCTTCGATATTGTGCAGTCTTTCGTGAAAGTTGTCATGCGCGGAGTGTTGATAAGACATAAGCACACGGTTCGGAGTGTGGAGTAATTGTTTTAAATCAGCAGGCTTGACGTGTTTTCTGGTTGCTGCACCTACTGCTATACCAGTATCTGGATCAAGAAATACGTCCCCCTCCTTCGGTATTGCGTCAAAATAGCTCTTTCTTTGTTCAGGATCCCCCCCAGTAAAAATCGTATTGCGATGACAAATACTATCGTTGGACGAGAGTCTTAGTAACCTGCTATATGTTTCTATGTCTGCGGTTTCCCAAGGACCGTTGTCTGTAAACATTGGTTCGACGACTATATTGTTAATCAAACCATCATCTCGGAGAATAGCTAATAAAGACCCTTTCCATTGATCTAATGCATATCCTAAATACTCTAAATTCATAAAAACCTCCCGGCAGCAAGCGTATGGCCATAGCGGAATATATTCGTTTATCTTTGAGCTGTCAATCCGGCTGCTAATACATTGGTACCCCCCCCCCCCACCTCTGTGACTGTGATGGGAGGGTTTTATTACCTTTCATCAAGTGATAGGAATGAAGTAATAGTCTCATCATATGACCTGCGCCAGTATCACACTTTCGGGGCTATGCAATTACCCGATCTGGTCATTTAGCGGGTATTGCATCGTAGAATACGGGTTGTAATTTGAAGTGTTAGAAGACCGGCAACTACAACAACTACAGGAAGAAGTCTATCGCGAACAATTATTTACATTAGATACGAAGTTAAATTGAACTCTATGTGAGAGATGATCAAGAACAGTGTTTTAACTATTTGTAAACGCTAATACTGTCTACTGCGCTGAATAGCTCCCAAGGAAGTACTTCGCTACTTGGGATGTCACCCTGAATTCTTCGCCCGTCACTCTAAGTTAAGCGAAGGTTCTTGGTACGATATGGCAATACGAGATTCTTCGCAACACTCAGAATAACATCCGAAGCATGACAACACCTTCTTACCCAACCTTATAATCTACAACAACACGCTGTTCTGTCATTTTATTAATAACAACCGCGAGCTTCACATGTTCGGGGTGTTTCTGGTAAATTTCCAGGTCCGTTTCATTCTCGAACTCGGAATAAAGCGCGACATCGTAATGCGCATCCGATACGATAATGTTCGATCCGACCTCAATGTGCTTTATCTGCGCGATCTTTGACTTCAGTGCCTCCAGGATCGTTTTCATTTTAAGAGCGTTTTGCTGTTTATCCGCGCCCTCAACAACATCCTTCAGTTTCCACATTACAAGATGCTTGATCATATCGATGCTCCTTTTTAAACTCGTATTAATACGAACGCATTAATTTTGACACATACTGTGCCTCACCCTACCCTCTCCCCGACGGGGAGAGGGTAGGGTGAGGGGGATCCCTCCGAGGGATGCAACATTTATTATTTCGCTTTCATTAGACGGTTTTCTCCATTTTGTAATCATCCATAACAAAGCCGTTGCCTATGTCCTGAACCAGCGCGCCCGTGTTCTTAAAGCCAAGCTTTTCGTATGCCTTGATTGAATCCGCGTTGTTCTTGTTCACGGTAAGCACGATCCTGGAAAAATTTATTTCCCTGGCAAGTTTTTCAATGAAGAGAACCGCGTTCCTCGCGTATCCCTTGCCGCGTTTAGTGCGTAGCAAATAGATTTTGCTCAGGAATAATTCGCTTCCCTTTGATTGCACTGCGAGATATCCGATTAAAACGTCGCCTTCCTTAATAAGGAAATACCGTGCCCCTGTCCTTATCTGATCGGAGATGGCCTGCCTTGACTGGAACGAGGCGAGCATGTACTCAACCTGATCCTTGCCGATAATGGGAGTGTAATGCTCAGTCCAGATTTCTCTGGCCAGGGATTCGATATTCTCTATTTGGCTGTCAGTGGTTACTGCGATGAACATGGTTCCTATATAGCATGGCTTGGTGAATGATCCATGGCTACTTTATATACTATTTTCCTATGACCCCAGCCAAATCCGCCGCCCAGTGATCCTGATATACCAAAGCGCACGTCACTGTGGTCGCCGGATCATACACAAGCGCCAATTCTAAAACCGTTTGCTGAAAGTCTTTTAGCTCCATTATGTCCTTTTGGTAATTATGAGCCCCCTGCCGTCATTGCGAGGAGCGAAGCGACGAAGCAATCTAATTTTGATGCATTCGTAAGAAGTCGAAAAAGCCGTCTTTGCGAGCGTAGCGAGGCAATCTCGTTATTTGTATCTGTCTGATAAATCGAGATTGCCGCGTCGCTCCGCTCCTCGCAATGACAACAGTGGGGACTTCTTACGAGACCATCAATTTACCATGCAGTCATCAACGGCGAGATTGCGGAGTTTATCCCGAGTTTGGAAAAGCGAGCTTGCTTCCATACGCTCGCGATGACATCTTTTACAACCGCAATGGCCGAGAAAAACGTCAGCAACCCGCTACAACTTATCATATAAATCCCGCCAGTCCGGGTTCGTCCTATTTACCAATAAAAGCTTCTTTTCTCGTGATCCTGCCTTAATCTGCTTTTCTCTCTCTATCGCGGTTTCGGGGTCGCGACAAACTTCATAATATACGAGCTTCGTCACATTGTACTTTTTCGTAAAGCCCTCAACCAACTTCTGCTTATGTTCATAACATCTTTGTTGAAGATTGCCTGTTACGCCGGTATAAAGCACTGTATTACGAGGATTGGTCAAGATGTAGACGCAATAAAGTTTTTCGGTCGCCATAAAAATGACCCTTATTTGTCATTGCAAACCTATGCTGTCATTGCGAGCATAGCGAAGCAATCTCGTTTTACTGGCTCGGGATAGACTCCGCGATCTTACGTTTCTCAATCGGTGCGTAAACCCGGATTGCCGCGTCACTTCGTTCCTCGCAATGACCGTAAATCCAAAATATCATCATTGCGTGCAGATCCCTCGCTGTCATTGCGAGCGAAGCGCGGCAATCTCGCAGTTCGCATCCACCTGACAAAACCAGCTTGCCGCGTCGCTTCGCTCCTCGCAATGACCACACCCCTTCTCGAACCTACTTTTAGCCGTACACTACTTTACCTTCACCTGCATAAAGACCGACGAGAGAAGAGCCGCTTTCAAACTCTTCCTGCGTCATCGTGAGGATATCGAACGGTATCATGAATTTTATGATCGTCAGAACTTCCGCATCAATGGTCAAACGCGCCCTTTCGAAAATATCCTTATTCCGAAAATCATCGGATAGGACGACGATGTCAATATCGCTCTCCTCGGTCGCATCTCCCTTTGCCTGAGAACCGAACAGAATGACCTTGGAAACATGAAGACCGCTTTGCTCCAACTGCTTTTCAAAAAAATCAATGGCGTCTAATACAATTTTTTTAGCCATATCAGCACCTCTTTACCTTTTTCTATTATTTCCCCGGTCTTCTCCTGGGTGTAATCTTTCATCATCCGCTGAAGATCATCGGGGTACCGCGTCGGGATACTCAGCCGGTTAAGGAAAACAACTGTTTTCAGCATTTCAGCCGAGGGCTGAACTTGTGTTTTCTCCATCAAGTAGAGAAGATTGTGCGTTTTTGGCGGAATGCTTTCGAGTTTCTTTTTGATAAATTCCTTTCAGTGCCTTTTCCAGGGCAAGGTGACACATGAACACCGCGTATATGTATCTGCCGCCAGTATACATGTATTCCGATGTCGCCATGTCATAATCAGCCTGCCTCAGCCATTCCTGCGGGTCTTTCCCCATCAGGCCCTCCTTGCATGCCGTATCGTAATTCAATTATAAAGCCATTATGATAATCAGCGCAATCGTGCTCGTAAACAACAGACAGGCAACGAAGACAAAATCATATCTCCAGCGATACATTCTGTGCGCTAAAGCCATGATTCTCCTAATGGACTGAAACAGGGCAAATGATTGAAAACTGTACTATAAATAGTTGCGAAGGGCAAGCAAAGATTCGTCCATTGTCTATGAGTTGCATTCTTCCCAGCTGAGCGTAAAACTGTAGGCATGCACGAAGAAATGGCGGAAGGAAAGATAATCTGAAAGGGTGGTATGCAGGTTGTTTGAAATGATCCCGGTATCTACCGCCTGCTTCAACAGGTTCTTGTGCCATGTTGCATCGGTCTTCAGCGCAATATTCCGGTAGTACAGAATCCGCTTCAGGACGTTTTCCACGCCGTTGTAGGTGTTGTGTAAGAAGGTGGCGATTGCCGCGAGTTCGGCGACGGTGTAGCCGGTTTTGCCGGGACGAACAACGGCCTTCAGTTCTTCAAGGACGACCTGAATGTTCTCGAATTCCGCCTCGCATTGGTCTTTAAGCTGCTCTCTTGTCATAGACAAGCTTTGCCTCTTTAAGGACGATGTCTTTAAACTTTGTTCTTTTTCCAGAAAGATCGATGAGGTCCACCGTTTTTGAAAGGCTCCGCATCAGTTCGCCGTAGAAACGGAAGAACGTTCCAACGGGAACGTCTCGCACGGCAAAATCATAATCTCTTGCCTCGTCCGACTGCTTATGGATCGCTGAACCGATCAGATAAAGTTCGCCCACACCATATTTCACCGCGATCTCAACGGCCTTGTCTATCTCCTGCTTCGGCATCATGGTTGAGTGCTCCTTGTCTTCGCTTTAGCCGTATTCTTCACAATGTTGTTTCATGATAATGTGTATCATTTAATTGCCTGATAGTCAACAATAGTTTGGGAAACACGCCCTGCAACTTCAATTGTTATCTCGTCTTCTCACACCACTCACGCGCATTCTGGAACATTCGTAGCCAGGGTGATGCTGCCAAAGACTTTTTAAGATCCTCGGGCATCCAGCCCCACTGCCAGTTGAGCACAACGCGTTCGGGGTGCGGCATCATCGCGAGGTGGCGGCCGTCTGGCGAGCAGAGGCCGGCAATGCCGGCTGGTGAGCCGTTGGGGTTGAAAGGATAAGACTCGGTGATTTGTGAATGGTCGTCAACGTAGCGGATCGGGGCGAGGCCCTGCTCACATGCGGTAAACATCATCTGATCGGGGAAGTATGCCAGGCCTTCGCCGTGCGCAACCCAGATGCCGAGAACGGAATTCTCCATGCCTTGCAGCATGATTGCGGGGCTTTCCACTATTTTCACAGTCGAGAAGCGCGACTCAAAGCGACCGGACTTGTTGTGAATAAAGCGGGGCTGAAGATCATCCGCAATTCGGCGCCATGGCACCCAACCCAGGAGAGCCATAAGCTGACAGCCGTTGCAAACGCCGAGGCTGAACGTATCAGGACGGTGATAGAAGGTTTCGAACTGGTCCCAGACCTTTTTATTGAACCGGATGGACGCGGCCCAGCCCTTTGCCGAGTCGAGCACGTCTGCGTAGCTGAACCCGCCCACAAAGACCACACCGCGGAACTGATTCAGCGTGATCCTGCCTTCAAGCAAATCTGTTACCGTCACATCCCATGGCTCGAACCCCGCGAGATAGAAAGCTGAGACCATTTCACGGTCGCCGTTGCTTCCTTCTTCTCGAATGATCGCGACTCTCGGCTTGGTGGCGCTGCATAACAAGCTATCCTGCGTCATTTCCGGAGTGAACGGGATGACAAATCCGGGGCCCTTGCGATCATAAATGTTCTTCCGCTCTTCCCGTATGTTTTCCGGATTCCGCTGCATGAGATCAAGCTGATGGCTTGTCTCTTCCCACAGGTCTCGAAGAACTCGCATGTCCTCGTCTAGTACAGTTCGGAGTTCTGAGTTCGGGGTTCTGAGCGAAACAACAATCTTTTTATCGGTTGTTGTCTTGCCGATCATTTGATACGGCACTGCTGCTTTATCGAAAACCGAGAATATTTCTTTTTCATGCGTGGGCAAATATTCAATGACTAAGCCAAGCTCTTCTGTGAACAAGAGCGCGATCACGTCTTCAGACTTGTGTTTGCCGAGATCGATCTCGATGCCGCAATTGCCCGAAAATGCCATTTCGAGCAGGGTCGTGATCAGACCTCCGTCGGAGCGGTCATGGCCGGCAAGGATCAGTTCATCACTGATCAAATTCTGCATAGCGGTAAATGCTCTGATAAAAAGTTGCGGATCATTAACATCCGGCGAAGTATCACCCACCTGGCCGAAGACCTGTGCAAGAGCTGACCCACCGAGACGATTGCGGTTCCCAGCCAGATCGATAAAGAGAAGCTTGCTTTCCCCGGGCGCTTTCAGATCAGGGGTCACGGTTTTGGTGATGTCCGGGCACGTCACATACGCAGAGATGACGAGCGTTCCCGGTGACTTCACGATCTCGTTGGAACCATCGGCATTCGTGACCTTTGCAGCCATGGAAAGGCTGTCCTTGCCGCCATCGACCGCCATGCCGAACTCTATCATGATATCCCGCATTGCAATTGCTGCATCATAGAGCCTGCTGCCTTCACCCGGGAGTTTCGGGGCCCACATCCAGTTCGCGGAACATCTGATGTCGCTGAGGCCGCTGACCTTTGCCCAGATGATGTTCGTGAGCGCTTCGCCCACGCTCATCCTTGCCATTGCAGCGGGATCGATAAGTTCTTTTATCGGCTGCTCTCCGATGGAGATGGCGGCACCGGACAAACCAAAGTGGGACTGCGCAATGACAGCCACATCTGACACCGTAAGCTGCAGCGGCCCCGCGCACTGCTGGCGTGCGATCAATCCGGTGACCGAACGATCAACCTTGTTTGTGAGGAAGCGCTTGGATCCGACTGAGACAAGATGAAGCACCCGGTCAAGTGCGGTTCTCACGGTCAAATCTTTTGGAAGTTCGAGGGGCTTGAGAACAGTTTTCTTTCTATCGAGCTTGAACACCTTCTGCGGCATGTCACCGAGCACTTTTGCGAGCTCAAGATTCTCCGGCATGGTATGGTCCGCTTCATCAACAAGTACCATGTAGCCGTCGCCGGTCACCGTACCGATGATGGCAACGGGAACTTTCTCGCGTTCGCACAATGTTCTGAACAGCGTCTCGCTTTCGGGTTTAATGAGCAGCGCGTTCTGCTCCTGGTATTCCGCTCCCCAGATCTCGAGCACCGAGAGCGTGGCATCGCCAACCAGGATCTTTCTAATATCGATCTTCGCGCCTGCAGGATGCACGATCTCTTTCACGACATTGCAGTTGCCGCCCGCGCCCTGATCGTGAATGCTCTGGATCGGATTTTTGTCCGCGAGCTCCACGCACGCGCGGATCACGCGGTTCAGTTTCTGCTCCATCTCCGCGTCGCCGCGCTGCACCGCGTTGAAGTCGAGTTCCGCAACGTTCTGGCCCTGGATCATGGACGAGGCAGCGCCGCCACCCATACCGATACGGTAGGCAGGGCCACCGATCTTGACCACGAGCATACCTTTTTGCGCTTCTGTTTTTTCCGTATGGCGTGAATCCATCTGGCCCACACCCGCGCTGAACATGATCGGCTTGAGCCATTCCCTGCGCTCGCCATCCGGCATGCGCAGGCCGAAGGAGCGGGTGAAACCCTGGATCAGAGGTTCGCCGAACTTATTGCCGTAGTCTGATGCGCCGTTGCTCGCTTCGACCTCGATGCGGAGCGGCGATGCGAGATTATTGGGATATGCATATGAGGAATCTTCCCAGGGCAATTCATAGCCGGGAATATGAAGATTTCCCACACAGTATGCTGCCGTGCCTGCGACCACAAGGCCGCCAGTGCCGGTTGCCTGTACATCACGAATACGGCCGCCTGTGCCTGTTTCCGCACCCGGGAAGGGAGCGACACCGGAGGGGAAGTTGTGCGTCTCTGCTGTCAGAATAATATGGTACTTCCGCTTTGTTTGGCGAAACGGAGATGGTTTACCGATCGTTTCGGGAATGATGGTGGTGATGTTGTAACCCGTGATCGCGCTCGAATTGTCGCTGAACGCTATAACACTGTTGTTTGGATTAGCGTCAAAGGTCGCCTTCACGATCTTCATCAGATTTTCAGAAATTTCCTTGCCGTCGACAATAAGCTTGCCGCGGAAGAACCAGTGACGCGAATGTTCGCTGTTCGACTGCGAGAGGTCAAAACACTCCACGTTCGTCGGGTTGCGCTTGATGTCCTTCACAAAAAGGTTCGTGTAGTAATCCAGATCCCATTCGTCGAGGCCGAGGCCCATCTCCTTGTTGATCTTTTCAAGCGCGGCCCTTCCCTGTTCCATAAGCGGAATGATCCTGATCGGTTCGGGTTTAATGCCGGTCTCGAACGTCTTCAGCGGCTCGGGATAGCAGCACTCGGTCATGCGATCATGCACGAACGCGAGGAAGACCAGCTCCTGGTCCCTGGAGAGCGAGGCGTTCTGCGCAAGGTCGAGCCGATACCGACGGGAACGTTCAATGCGCGTAATCTTCCTGAGTCCGCAGGCATGGCAAACCGAAACCGCATTGGTGGACCAGGCTGTGGTGAAGTTCATGCGGGGGCCAACCTCTAAGAAACAGTTCGGAGTGCTGAGTTGGGAGTGCTGAGTAAGAAATGAAGAATCAGAGAACTGCTTTGGCTCGAAAGTCTCTGCGAGGAGCCAGCGGAGTAGATGCAGCTCGTCGTCCGAGAGTGGGCTGTCGGAAGCAACGTTGAAGCAGAATTCGGTCTCGATCCCCTGAATTGCGGGAGAAACTTTTTGCTGCGCGATTGTCAGCAAGCCACTAGTCTGATAGGCGGAGAGCGCCGGAGTTCGGAAGAGATGAAAGAGGGCCATGTTTATCTCGTTTTAGTCTCGTTATTGAATAACCTGTTGTCCACGAAGTGCGTCGTACAGAGCGGTGAGCTCGGTTAGCGGTTAACCAATGATACGACCTTCTGATCCACAGCCTGCTTTTCACTGGCCATCTCGCACTTGCCGTCAAAGACCACGCCTTCTTCAATGATAAGCTTGGGGGTCTTTATATTGCCCTGGATGTTCGCTGGCGCGAGGAGGTGCACCTTCTGGGTCGCGCTGATGTTGCCGATAACCTTGCCGCTCATGATAAGCGAACCCACGGCAATCTCGCCCTGGAGAAACGCGCCGTCGCCGGCAATCAGGGTGTCCTTGGAAAGGATCTCGCCCTCCACCTTGCCGTCAACACGAATCGTACCCTCGAAGCTGAGCACACCTTTGAACTCCGTGCCTTTGCCGAGGAATGCGGTGATCTCGGCCTGTTCCGGTGATCCTGAGCCTTTCTTTAACATGGGTGGAACCTCCTCAAAATTATTTCAAATCTTTTGCCAAAGATAATCTTCGATAGAATCCTCTCCTTCAAGGGGAGGATTAAGGTGGGGATGGGTCTCAGGACGCTGCAAGAAACCCATCCTCACCCCGCCCTCTCCTTGAAGGAGAGGGTGCATGACTGCGACCACAATCGCGTGGTTTATATTTTACCCGATCTTCTCCAATATCCTGTCCAGCTCATCCGCTGAATAATACTCGATCACGATTTTACCGCCCTTGCCCTTGGTGCTCATGCTCACTTTCGTGCCGAGCGATCTTTTAAGCTTCTCTTCTACTGATTTCAATGCATGATCCGGCCGAGCTGTTTTCTCCTTGGCCGGATTTTTCAGCCGGTTTGCGAGCGCCTCCGCTTCCCGGACCGACAGACTTTTCTTCACGATGAGAGCTGCTGCCTGAATCTGGTCGCGTACGCGTTCGAGAGAGAGGAGCGCCTTGGCATGGCCCATGCTGAGCTTGCCAGCAGCAAGGTCCTGCTTCACTTCTTTGGGCAGACTAAGAACCCTCAGGAAATTTGTGATTGTGGAGCGTTCCTTGCCTACGCGTTTTGCAAGATCTTCCTGGGTGAGCTTGAATTCATCCTGCAACCGTTTGTATGCTTCAGCTGCTTCGAGCGGATTCAAGTCTTCGCGCTGGATGTTCTCGATCAGGGCCTGCTCGATGAGTTCGCGTTTGGTTGCTTCTTTCACAAGAGCGGGAATTGTCTTGAGCCCAGCGAGCCGGGATGCGCGCCAACGCCGCTCTCCGGCAATAAGGCCGTAGTTCGATCCTATGCGGTGCACAATGATCGGCTGGATAACACCGTGTTCCTTGATCGATGCGGCAAGTTCTTTCAGGCCATCGTCGGCGAATGTTTTCCGTGGCTGGAATTCATTCGGAACGATCTTGTCCAGTTCGATATCGTGAACACCGAGAGCTTTTCGCTCTTTGTCGTCCAGCGCGGCAAAATCGGGAATGAGCGCACTGAGTCCTTTACCGAGCGCCTGCTTTTGCATTGCTGATGACCTCCTTTGCCAGTTCAAGATAACTTTGCGCGCCCCGGGACCGTATATCATACAGGAGAACAGGTTTGCCATGGCTTGGCGCTTCGGAGAGCGCCACATTCCGGTGGATCACGGTGGCATAGACTTTATCGCCGAAATGTTTGCGAACTTCCTGCGCCACCTGTTCGGCGAGGTTGTTCCGGCTGTCATACATGGTGAGGAGCACGCCCTCGATAATGAGTTCGGGGTTCAGATCATGCTTGATGAGTTTAATAGTGTTCATCAGCGCAGTCAACCCCTCAAGTGCATAATACTCACACTGTACCGGGACCATGACGCCATCAGCCGCGGTCAACGCATTAACGGTGAGCAGGCCAAGCGACGGAGGGCAATCAATGAAAATGTAATCGTAGTTGTTGCGAAACGAGGCCAGTGCCTTCTTCAGCACCTTCTCGCGGGAGATGGTATGAATAAGCTCGATCTCGACGCCAACCAGGTCGATACCGGCCGGCACCACATCGAGCCAGGGAAAGTGGGTGTTTTTTTTGATCTCGTCAAATGATTTCTTGCCGGTAAAAAGATCGTAGGTGGTTCCGGTAAGATCCTTGCGGTCAACGCCCATGCCGCTGGTGGAGTTGCCCTGCGGATCGGCATCGATGAGCAGTACTTTCTTTTCAGCCGCGGCGAGCGATGCAGCGATGTTGACCGTAGTGGTGGTCTTCCCCACGCCGCCCTTCTGATTGGCGATTGCGATTACTCTGCCCATGACCTTCTGGATCCCTCCGATGCTGCTGATTAAGAACTCGTAATTTACCATAGGAGCATGATAAAAGGAAGGAAAAAACGGGGAGAGTCCATTGCGGATTTCGGATTGCGGAATGCGGAATGAACACCTTTGACAACTAGTTGAGGATGGAAATGCGGGGTTCCCGAGGTTTTTAATCCGCAATCCGAAATCTAAAATTAATAGAACATCTGCGCAACAAAAAGGCAGGACGAAAAATTCGTCCTGCCTTGGCCTAAACTCACGTGGCTACAAGTTTTTCCACCCTATGGAGAAGGGTTTGGTTCATGATCCGCGTTTTTCATTCCGCAATCCGCAATCTGCAATCCGAAATAGAATCACACTGCCGCAGCTTCTGCAGTGCATTCCGCCTTGGTCTTGTTCCAGCAGGGGCCGAGGATCGTTTCGAGGTCCTCTTCCGCCGTTGCTGCAATGGGCTTGATATCAAAGTTCTTGACCAGTACGTCGAGCACATTCGGCGTAATGAATGCGGGAAGCGTCGGCCCAAGCCTGATGTCCTTGATGCCCAGCGACAGCAGCGAGAGCAGGATCGCCACAGCTTTCTGCTCATACCAGGAAAGGACCAGCGAAAGCGGCAGGTCGTTCACCGGAAGATTGAAAGCCTTGGAAAGTGCCAGCGCGATCTGGATCGCCGAGTAAGCGTCGTTGCACTGTCCGATGTCGAGCAAACGCGGGATACCGCCGATGTCACCCAGGTTCTTGTCAAAGAAGCGGAACTTTCCGCAGGCCAGGGTCATGACGATCGTGTCCTTGGGCGCTTTTTCCACGAACTCGGTATAGTAGTTCCTGCCCGGCTTTGCGCCATCGCATCCGCCAACGAGGAAGAAGTGTCGGATGTTCCCTGCCTTGACCGCATCGATCACCTTGTCAGCCACGCCAAGAACAGCATTGCGTGCGAAGCCTGAGAAAACTTCTTTGCCAGGTGCGTCAGCTGTGAAGCCCGGAAGAGCCTGGGCCTTCTCGATCACGGAGGAAAAATTGCCGTCTGCAATGTGTTTCACATCCGGCCAACCCACCAGCCCGCAGGTAAAGAGATTGTCCTTGTACGATGCCAGCGGCTTCTGGATGCAGTTCGTGGTCATCACAATAGCGCCGGGGAAATGGGCGAATTCCTTATGTTGGTTCTGCCAGGCCGTGCCGTAATGTCCGTAGAAGTGCGGATACTTCTTGAGGCTCGGGTAGCCATGGGCCGGCAGCATCTCGCCGTGGGTATAAACATTGATCCCCTTGCCTTCGCTCTGCTTCAGGATCATATCAAGATCTTTGAGATCATGTCCGGAAACAAGGATGGCCTTGCCTTTTTTCGCGCCGAGCGGAACCCTGGTCGGAACCGGGTGGCCGAACGTGCCGGTGTTGCCGCCATCGAGGATCTCCATGGCTTTGAGATTGACCTCTCCGCATTTGAGCACGAGCGCGACCCATTCGTTCAGGCCGAGATCCGTGCTGGTCATTGCAGACAATGCTTCTGCCATGAACGCATAGATCGTATCATCGGTCTTCCCCAGGATCTGGGCATGATCTGCGTAAGCTGCCACGCCTTTAAGACCGAACAGAAGAATATCCTGGAGAGACTGGATATCGGGGTTGATCGTAGCATCAGGGACCCGCTCCCTCACCTCGCGACCCTGTTTTGCCAGTGCTTCAATCGACGCTGCCGGCTTGAAGGACGTACTGCCGTGGGCGAAGTCAGTTCTGCCACCGGCTTTGCTGACCTTTGTTTTCAACTCTTCGCGAAGCTCTACGCTTTTTTGAATAAGTTTCTCGAACCGCTTGGAATCGAAATCCACGTTCGTGAGCGTAGAAAAAAGTCCTTTGGTGAGGAAGAGGTTTACTTCCTGGTCATTGATGCCGTGTCCCCTGCCTTCAACAACAACGATCGAAAGCCCCTTCATTGAATAGATCAAGAGGTCCTGAAGCGAAGATAATTCCGGATCTTTGCCGCATACTCCTATTTTGGTGCATCCTTTTCCGTTTGCCGCCTGCTCGCATTGATAACAAAACATAGTTGCCTCCTGAAGAATGATGGTTTTTGTTCCTGATGTTGAGGGTCATTCTACAGGAGGTTGCGCGAATCGCATATGACAGGGGTCATACGAGTTGCGATTTGTGGAAACTATTTTGAGGGAAGAAGGGAATGGCCTGGGAAGAACCTTTGGACGCGGAAAAATCGGATAAAGCCTGATAAACCTGAAAGTGCTTTAGTCTCGAATAAATAACAAGGCCGCCTATTATAACCGCACGATATCAATCCGGCGCGTTGGCTTGGTTTATCCGGAGTTAACCGTGAAAATCCGTGTCCAACAGCCCTTGCCGGTCATTCCGCAATCCGCAATCCGAATTCCGCAGTCTGACTGTTCCACGTGGAACATCAGATCTGACCAAGTTCAGCCCCGGTTGGACTGACTCGAATTGTACCGATCGAAATATTCTGGATCTGTGAAGTATCCTTCATCGGGGTGATCACCCGCAGGGTCTGTTCTTTCAGGTCCATGCAGCGCAGGATCCCAAGACCGAGACAGTGGTTCCGGTTATCGCAAAGACCAACGAGAAGGTGATCAAGCTCGGACTTTTTCATCACCATGATCTCCCGGACCTGGTATAACTCTTTTGCGGTGAACAGCTCATCTTCGGCAAATTCGCCATCAACCAGGAGGAACAACCGGTCAGCGGATAGTTCAGCGTGAATCACGATGGCTTGAAGGGCTTTTGAGAGACGATTAATGTCACGGAAACCAAGCCTCTCCCCTGTACCCAAACCGGGTCCATGAACGCCGACATCATGGAGCGCTATTTCCTGAAAATCAGCGCCCCTGAAATATTCCTTAAATCGCAATTTACGAAACGCGCGCCGCGCTTCCCCGGTGGAAACACGCGCATGGGGCGACAAGGGCAGACGATGGATCAACAAACCATTTCTATGGGAATGCGGCGCGAGCAGATGTTCGACCTCGTTCCCCTTTTGTAAGGCTACGATATATTGAGGAATAAGCATGTCGATTTCATGGAACATAAGTTCCCGCGCTGCGCTGCCATTGACGAGGCCACAGGTATTGATCAGAATCAAATCAGGATCGAGGGTTTGCGCGAAGGTATAAAGTTTTTGAAGTCCTGCGACCATTTCAAGCAACCGGCCGACGGGTGACGTATTCCCGATATAGCTCATGATCATGGGATTTTTACGCCTGAGCAGGTCTGACGCTTCGGCATACGGGGTAAGCGATATCATGGTCGGTGGACCGATGAATGGCTGGCCCGGGTCAGCATCGATCCAGGCAACCTTTTTATTTGCCCGGCAAAACACTCCGGCAAGATAGAGGCAAAAAGTGGTTTTGCCCGATCCCGGTGCGCCAAGGGTAATAACCGGACCGTTGTGGGCCATGATATCTTCCGCAGCTGCGCGCCATTCCGGGGGTATGGTGAGAGATTTTTCTAACATGAATCGCCTCGATATTGCTGAAAAACATCACTGTTCCACGTGGAACATTCGACTTGATTCGCGCCTGTGTTTTTTGATAATTCATTTTTGTCACCCTGAGCGAAGCGAAGGGTCTCATAGCCAGTTGGAACAGCGAGATTCTTCACTGCGTTCAGAATGACAAGCTTGACTATTCAGCCTTCGTGCAATAGGCTAACTAACTTGCTTTTCTAAGAATCCAGATGGCCCGCCTGTATTCCGAATGAGGGAGTGTCAGTTCGATCCTTTTTTCCAGCGTCACATGGGCTTTGGCCAGTTCCGGTTCGGATATATATTCGTCCGGCCCCCTGCTCAAAACCATGAGCCCCCCCTGTTTCAGAAATGGAGCTCCTTGCGAAAGAGCCATAACCATATCAGCAAAAGCACGTGCAGTTACTACGTCGATGGATGACAGAAAAGATTCGGGTAGCTCCTCCACGCGCGTATCCAGAACCTCGGTTCCTGTCAGATCGAGAGTCCTGATCATATGCCTTAGAAAAGATGCTTTCTTTTTAACAGACTCGACCAGAAAAACAGATATCTCTGGATGAACGATCTTAATCGGGATGGCCGGGAATCCAGCGCCCGATCCCATATCCAGGAGCCGTAACCCCGAGGCTGGCGAAAAGCCTTTTATATAGGAAAGAGAATCGACAATATGCTTGATTACCGTATCCCGCTCTGATGTAATGGACGTCAAGTTGATCTTTTTGTTCCATTTATTCAGCTCTGATAGATAGACAAAGAATCGGTTCGTCTGATCAACTGTCAAATCAATTCCCAGCTCAATTGCACTTGAACGTAATAGTTCTTGTGGAGTCACACGTCCCTCTACTTCCCTAATATTGATCAGGTAATGATTTCTTTTTGCCGCTGTTCTATGCGTTTCCCCTCTTCCGCTTCTCAAGCGCAACCATGAGGAGAGAGATCGCGGCCGGGGTTACACCGGAAATGCGTGATGCCTGGCCAAGGGAAATGGGTCTTACCTGCTTGAGCTTTTGTTTTACTTCCGTACCAAGTCCGTTCACGGCATCATAGTCCAGGTCCGCAGGTATGGCTTTCTGCTCCAGTGACAGGAAGCGTTCCACCTGCTGGAGTTGACGCTGAATGTAGCCTTCGTATTTAACCATAATTTCAACCTGTTCCGCAGCTTCTTGCATAATCGGATGTGGTGGTGGACTGATCAATACAATGTCCTCATATTCGAGTTCCGGCCTTTTCAGAAGCTGGTCAAGTGAGGCTTCTGCTGCAAGTTCCGTTGATGCGCGTTTTATAAGAACTGCATTGACCTCTGGCACTGGCTTAACCCACGTCTTCTTTAGCCGCAGGGTTTCCAGCTCTATACCGGCTTTCTTATCAAGAAAGTGGTTGTAGATATCATCTGAAACAAGCCCAAGATCATATGCCTTTTCCCGAAGCCGCAAGTCTGCATTGTCTTCCCTCAGGATAAGCCGATATTCTGCGCGGGACGTGAACATTCGGTAAGGCTCGTTTGTTCCACGGGTCACGAGATCATCGATCAACACGCCAATATATGCCTCCGCGCGCGCAAGAACAAGCGGCGGCCTTTTCTGTACCTTCAGTGCTGCATTGATCCCTGCCATCAGACCCTGGGCTGCGGCTTCTTCATAACCAGACGTACCGTTGATCTGTCCTGCAAAGTACAGCCCTTCCACTTTCTTTGTCTCAAGCGTATGCTTGATCTGAGTCGGCGGAGCGAAATCGTACTCGATCGCATATGCGGGCCGCATGATCTCGACTTCTTCCAGGCCGGCAATTGATCGGTACAGCTTTGTTTGCACATCATACGGAAGGCTGGTGGACACGCCATTAGCGTAATACTCCTCGGTATCAAGTCCCTCGGGTTCAAGAAAAACCTGATGCCGATCCCGCTCAGAAAAACGTTTCACCTTGTCCTCAATAGATGGACAGTAGCGAGGCCCAACACCTTTTATAATTCCAGCATAAAGTGGGGAGCGATCTAGGTTATTTAGTATTATTTGATGGGTTGTGTTATTGGTATAAGTTAAATAACATGGCATTTGTGGGAGTGGGTGCGCGTTTTCAGTAAATGAGAAAAAAGGCGCCGGATCATCTCCTGGCTGGATTTTCATCCTGGAGAAGTCAATGGTCCTCCCGTTCAGCCGCGCCGGGGTTCCTGTTTTCAGCCTGCCAATCTCGAAACCAAGTTCTCGCAAATTATCCGAAAGGTGCACAGATGGAAACTCTCCGGCCCGTCCCGATGGATAGTGTACAAGCCCGACATGGATAAGCCCTTTCAGAAACGTACCCGTCGTAACGATAACTGTTTCGGATATATAACGCATGCCGATCTCGGTTTCAACACCAACGATCGTATCATGCTCAACGATGATCTTCTCAACCATTCCCTGCTTGATATCGAGGTGAGGTTGCTTTTCCAGAGATTCTTTCATTGCCATGCGGTATCTCTGCTTGTCAGCCTGTGCCCGCGTGCCGCGAACAGCGGGCCCTTTGCTCTGGTTCAACGTGCGGAACTGAATACCCGTCCGATCGATGATCTTTGCCATTTCTCCACCCAGCGCATCGATCTCCTTAACAAGATGGCCCTTGGCCAGTCCGCCGATCGCGGGATTGCAGGACATGTGCGCAATGGTGTCCAGGTTCATCGTGAGCATGAGCGTTGCGCAGCCCATGCGCGCGGATGCAAGCGCTGCTTCACAACCGGCATGACCTGCCCCGATGATGATGACATCATATTTGTTAGTACCAGACATCTAATAGCTCTGCCGTTCTTTTCTCATATTCGTGTTACAACAATTACTTCCCTATGCAGAACTCGTTGAATATCCTCTCCAGAATATCCTCAGTACAGGTCGTTCCGATGATAAGGCCGATGCTGTCAAGTGCGTCCCGCAGGTCCACGGCAATGAATTCCGGCGACAGGTTGGAGCACACTGAACTCATAACCCGTTCCATGCTCGCTCTTGTCTGCTCTAGAGCCGTCTTGTGCCGCAAATTCACGGCCCAGGAATGCTCCCGGGGTGCTACCGCACCCTGCTTCATCGCATTCAGGAGCGCGTCCCTAAGTGCGGCGATTCCCGCGCCCGTGTTGCACGATATCTCAACCTGTACGTCAGGCCAAACAAGCTTCTCCAGTTTCCTCGGAAGATCGTTCTTGTTGATTGCGGCGATAGCTAATTTATCCTGAGCTTCTGTAATGACCCTCCGGTCCTCGTCTGTCAAAGACTGAGAACCATCAAGCACGACAAGTACGATATCCGCTGTCTCGATCGCTGCAAGGCTTCTTTGTACGCCTTCCTGTTCAACAGCATCATGCGAATGCCGTATTCCAGCTGTATCAAGAATTTTAAGCGGCATACCTGAGATGTTCAGGTATTCTTGGACGACATCACGCGTTGTGCCGGGCGCCTCGTTTACAATGGCCCGGTTCTGTTTAAGGAGTGCATTTAAAAGCGAGGATTTTCCCACGTTGGGCCTGCCCACAATCGCAGTCGCGAACCCATCCCTGAGAACTCTGCCGTATATATAGCTTGAAAGTAAACTATCGATATCAGCGATTATTGAAGACACTTCATGTGCAAACGCCTGCCCGGTTTCTGTTTCAATATCCTCTTCAGGAAAGTCTATTCCCGCTTCCACGGAAGCGGTAAGTGAGATCAGCCGGTCTCTCAGACCGGAAATCTCTGCGGAAAGGCCTCCTAAAAGTTGTTCCTTTGCCGCTTGGTGGCTGAGTTCTGTCCTTGCTGTAATGATATCCATGACAGCCTCGGCCTGGACAAGGTCGATTCTGCCATTCAGAAACGCGCGCTTTGTAAACTCGCCCGGCTCTGCCTGGCGCACCCCTGCTGCAAGCAGAAGATTCATGGTACGCCAGACCGGCACCATCCCACCGTGGCAGTTAATCTCCAGCACGTCTTCACGCGTGTAGGTTTTTGGCGCCCGCATCAAGCTGAGAAGCACTTCATCAATAACGTCATTCGTGCCCGGGTCCACAACATGCCCATAATGAATCGTGTGCGTCGGCATAGCATCAAGATTCTTGTCAATTCTCGGTTTGAAAATACTTGATACGATCCGGAGAGCGTTTACACCGCTGATGCGGATAATACCGATCCCGCCTTCACCCGCCGGCGTTGATACCGCGCATATAGTGTCCAATTCTGACATGGGCCGTATATTACCACAAAGAAGATGGTCCCAGAACACCTTTTTTAAAAGAGAAGATTTCCTTTCAGCTGGTTGCTCAACCAAGCTTTCTTCCTTAACTCAGTTTTTTTATGGTAAAATAAATCACCTTTGTCTTAAGGAACAACCTACTTCCAGGGGAGGTAAAGAGTCCGTGACCTCAACGGTAAATAAATCTATGAACGCTAAATTACTTTGGGAACGATATAAAAAACATCTCTGCGTCTGCCCCTCCATCGGCTTGATGCTTGACATCAGCAGAATGAATTTTGATGATACTTTTCTCCAGCGCATGGAACCAGAGATCCAGAAGGCGTTCAAAGCCATGGACGCACTTGAATGCGGAGCTGTCGCTAATCCGGATGAGAAAAGAATGGTAGGTCATTACTGGCTGCGAGCGGCAGAATTGGCGCCATCTCCTGACATCCGTCGCGAGATCGAACAAACCTTTCTTAACATCAAGGAATTTACCTCGTTGGTCCATACGGGAAAGATAACCTCTGAAAAAGGATCCCGCTTTACCATGCTCCTCTGCATCGGTATTGGCGGATCCGCTTTGGGGCCACAGTTCATTGCAGATTCACTTGGCACATCCAGGGACGCAATGACTCCTTATTTTCTGGATAACACAGATCCAGACGGAATGGACAAGGTTTTTGATGAGATCAAAGACAAACTCTCTGAAACCCTTTGTCTTGTCATATCCAAAAGCGGTGGTACTGCAGAAACAAAAAACGGCATGCTCGAGGCTGAGCATGCATACACGAAAGCTGGACTTGTGTTTGGTAAACATGCTGTGGCCATTACCGGGGTGGGTAGCAAGCTTGATAAAATAGCCATAAGTGGCGGATGGATCGCAAGATTTCCGATGTGGGATTGGGTTGGTGGGAGAACTTCCGTAATGTCAGCTGTTGGTATATTGCCAGCTGCTTTACAGGGCATCTATATTGAAAATCTACTGAAAGGCGCTGCACAGTGTGATGAATTGACGAGAAGCGCTGCTACCACTTCAAATCCAGCGGCCCTGCTCGCACTTGCATGGTACCATGGCACCAACGGACGCGGAGCAAAAGACATGGTCATTCTCCCCTACAAAGATCGTCTGCTGCTCTTCTCCAGGTATCTTCAGCAGCTCATCATGGAATCACTCGGAAAGGGTGAAGACGTGAATGGCAAGATGGTTAACCAGGGTATCACCGTGTACGGCAATAAGGGGTCGACTGACCAGCATGCATATGTGCAGCAGCTTCGGGATGGCGTAAACAATTTTTTCGTAACTTTCATAGAGGTACTGCACGACAGGGATGGAGTTTCACCAGAAGTGGATAACAGCATAACCTCCGGCGATTACCTGAACAGTTTTCTTCAGGGTTCACGTAATGCCCTGTTCGAGAATAACCGTGAATCCATCACCATCACCGTTGAAAAGCTGGATGCTCATTCCATCGGCGCACTCATTGCGTTATACGAACGCGCGGTCGGTTTCTATGCCTCACTCATAAATATCAATGCTTACCATCAGCCCGGAGTCGAAGCCGGTAAAAAAATGGCCGGTTCTATTATCAAGCTTCAGCTTGATGCTCTTTCTTTCCTTCGTCAAAATTGCGGAAGATCCTTTTCCGCTGAATACATAGCCGAAGCCGTTAATGCCCCCGACTCCGTGGAATCAATTTTCAAGATCCTTGAACATGCGAGCGCCAACAAGGACCACAGGGTGAAAAGGATCGAAGCAAAGAACGTATTTGATTCCCATTACCAGGCATGCTGAGCATCAGACAGGATCACGAGGTCATCAATTTCGATTGTGTGAAAAAAGGGACGCGGTTTTCAGATGGAACATGAGATCTTTCAAGTAGGCTTAACGCTGTCCGTTGAATCATATTATAAAACCCATCTTACCACTCTGGTGCTGGGCTGGGAAAAGGATGCCTTTATACTGGCGAAAGCAATCTACGTCCAGGGGCAGCCCGCAAAGATCAGTACCAATGACCTGTGCAAAATACGCTTCCTGAAAGACGGAATTGCGTACGGTTTTGAGACAGAGGTCGTTGCTGTCCAGTTCTTCCCCTATCCTTTGATGTTCTTGAAATATCCGGGGAATGTGCAGTGCTTGAAACTCAGAGTAGCGCCGCGTTTTAAAGCCAACCTGGCCACGAAGTTTTCAGATGCCGCAGGCGTTCACCTTTCTGATGCCGTTATGCTTGACATCAGTGAAGGCGGCTGTGGATTGCAAGTCCCGGTGCAGGAAGGTAAGGAACTTTCACCGGAGGCCGGTTATTCCATTGCTTTCAAACTGCTGGACCGCGAGATCACCATCGGCTGCGTAGTGAGAAAACTGGATAAAGGGAAAGACGTCTATTTTCTTGGCATGGAATTTTCGAATGTGACCGCACAGAACAAGGAAACGCTTGCCATGTTCCTTGATTTTCTCAAGAAGCATACTTCCGCATGATGACGTTCAACACCATCATATCAAACCATCGATCTCAACAAAAAGCTTTCGCAGTTCCTCTGCCGTATTGTAAAAATGCGGCGACACTCGCAATCCGCCGCCGCGGGCATTGACCATGATCCCGTTCCCTCGCAATAACTCTTTTAGCTTAACAGGATCGAACCCGCCGGAAAACGTGATGTTCCCTCCCCGAAACTCCCGCATCTTCGGCGTCAGCAGGTCAAACCCGCGTTTTTCAGCCTCGCCGATGATCAGGTCTCCAAGTTCGAGCACGCGCTTTTCAATATTCTCGACGCCGATGACCGTTAGCAGATCTATTGCTGCGCCAAGCCCGAATATTCCCATCAGGTTCATGGAACCTTCCTCGAACCGAAGCGCATCCGTTTTGAGCTGAAAGTCCGGGTGGTCGAAATCAAACTCGCGCTGAACGCTCTTCCAGCCTATTAACGGCGGATGCAGCAGCTCAACACGTTCTCGTTTGCAGAAAAAGATGCCCACACCTTCAGGGCCAAGAAGCCACTTATGTCCATCTGCTGCAAGAAAATCTATCGAAATATAACGGACATCCATCGGAATAACGCCGAGACTTTGGATCGCGTCAACACAAAGAAGGACGCCCTTCGATCGGCAAAGTTCACCAGCATTTTTTAGATCAACGCGAAATCCATTCGAAAATTGGACCGCACTTATGGCAAGCAAGCGCGTTCTTGAATCGATTCGTTGTTCGATGTCTTCCAGGAGGATTTCCTTGCCACGCGTTGGAATTGTCCTGATTTCGACACCCTTTCTCTCAAGGTTCATCCAGGGATACAGATTTGAAGGAAATTCTTTTCCATAAACCAGCATATTGTCGCCGGCTTTCCAGGAGAGTCCTTCGGCAACAAGGGAAAGACCATGTGATGTGCTTTTTACAAAAGCGATCTCTTCTGGTTCCGCATTGATAAAGCGAGCGCATGCTTTTCTGGTATCTGCAACCTGCTGCGCCCATTTCGGATAATGAAAAGCCCCCCCTTCCACTGATTCGGCAAGGAACGTTTCAACCGCCGATTTAACCCTGAGCGATAGCGGTGCTACGCCTGCATGGTCAAGATAGAGGTACCTGTCAACAACGGGGAATTCCTTTCTATATGCCTCATAATATTCAGCGTTCTTTTTTTCTGACATAGTCCTCTTTTTCCTTCCGTGTCCTGGACTTCATGGCATATTCCTTCTTCAGCGCAAACGACCTGCTGCGGCAAGGTTCCTGATAAAGGAGGGTCACCGGGCGGCGGCTCCGTGTATAGCGCGAAGCGGTTCCGTTATTATGCTGTTTTATCCTTCGTTGAAGATCGATGGTGATGCCTGTGTAAAGCGTTCCATCGCTGCACGTCAAGATATACAGCAACCACCTTTTGCTTTTAACTGTTTTTGTGGTAACAGTTTTCATTTCAGGGGATTGTATCCGAGACTGCAAGGGGAATCAAGTGGAGAGACAGGATGAAAACACTAAATTAACTGTTGAAGTTAGACAAGAGACGAGGTAAACTACACACCTTAAAACGCCGCAGTCATTTGCATTCTTTGCAGTACAATCGCCACCATGAAGGAGAACACCATGACACAAGCAAAACTCGGAGACTCAGTTCAAGTTCACTACACCGGTAGGCTTGAAAACGGCACGGTTTTCGACACCTCACGTGAACGCCACCCCTTGCGTTTTATCGTCGGCAACGGACAGGTGATCGCCGGATTCGAACAAGCCGTGATCGGCATGAAGACGGGAGAAACCAAAACCACCATTATTCCCGTTGCAGAAGCCTACGGCGCACCCCGCCCGGACATGGTGATAACCATTGAACGAAGCCAGCTGCCACCGGGTCTGAATGCGCAGGTCGGTCAGCGCCTGGAGCTTACCCAGCCGGATGATAAAACGTTCCTTGCAACCGTGACCGCCATCACCGATACGAATATGACCCTTGATGCTAATCACCCTCTTGCCGGTAAAGACCTCACCTTTGAAATCGAGCTTGTTGGAATACATTGATCCATGGAAATTAAAATTACGTTTCCGGGCGGGAAAAAAGTGAATGCCGATTTTGACGGCATGGTCATTGCCACAGACCAGTCAAGAATGCATGGCGGCGAGGGAAGCGCGCCCACCCCATTCGCCTTGTTCCTCTCCTCGATCGGGACCTGTGCCGGTATTTACGTACTCAGCTTCTGCCAGGAGCGGAACATCCCCACGGAGGGTGTTTCCCTTACCCAGCGTATTGAGTATATCACGACGAGCGAGGGGAAATCGGTCCTGGACACGATCGTGTTGGAGATTCACGTTCCTCAGGATTTCCCGGAAAAATATCTCAAGGCACTTATCAAGGTCGCGGATCAGTGCGCGGTGAAAAAAACGATCCTTCATCCACCGAAATTCGAAGTTAAAACCTTAGTGAGTCCCCAGGTATCATGATCTAAGTCATGGATCGGCTCTATGCAACACCATTCGAGGCATCGTGAGCTCGCCACATGAAGACAACCGTCTCCCTCGTCAAAACATCTGATCGATCTTCTGGCATTCCCCGCGTACTTGATCTTCTTAACGTTAACCCGGTGCAGGGAAATCCCGTCCTGCTCAAGCCTAATTTTAATACGGCAGATGCTTTTCCCGGTTCCACGCATAACGATACCCTCTCCAGCCTGATCATCCACCTGAAGTACATGGGCGCCCTTGAGATAACCGTGGCAGACCGAAGCGGACCGGCTGACACGGATGAGGTCATTCGCATAAAGGGCGTCGATGAACTCTGCAAACGACTCGACGTAAAACTCCTGAATTTCGAAACGCTCCCGCCTGACGGCTGGGTCAGAGTTAAACCCGATCAAAGCCACTGGAGAAACGGCTTCGATATTGCCCGGCCGGTTATTGATTCGCCCTGTATCGTCACCACGTGTTGCCTCAAGACCCATGGCTTTGGCGCAGTATTCACGATGTCCCTCAAGCTTGCCGTCGGTATGACCAACAAAAGAAATATGGCCGAGTTGCACACGTCGCTCATCAGCATGAAGAAGATGATCGCAGAAATAAACCAGGCATACACCCCGTCGCTGATACTTCTCGACGGGATAGAGGCCTTTGTGGATAAGGGACCGATGACGGGTACCAGAAAACGCGCGGATGTTCTTCTGGCAGGCACAGACAGGATCGCCATCGACGCTGCGGGACTGGCCATCTTAAAAAAGGTAGGAAGTAATAAGGCTGTCATGGGAACGAAGATCTTTGATCAGGAACAGATCGCTCGCGCTCGTGAACTTGGGCTGGGCGTGAAGGGACCCGAGGAAATAGAGTTCGTTACCGGAGATGAAGAAAGCGGCGGATATGCGAAGATGCTAAAAGATATTTTGATGAACGAACGATGATGGTAATTAACAGACGTTCACAACAAAACCCCCACTGCTATTAAACAGAGGGGGTTTCTGGTTACACGGAGGCATTTCGGTGTTATGCTTTTGCTGATTCTATGATCTTCCGCACATAGAGCTGCTGTGCAATGGAAAGCACGTTGCTCAACGTAATATAAAGCAAGAGTCCCGACGGGAGCCAGGCAAACAAAAAGATGAATGCGATGTTCATGAACATCATGATCTTGGCCTGCTGAGGGTCTGCTGTTGTCGACGTCATCTTCATCGTCAGGACCATGCTGACACCCATGAGCACCGGAAGAATGTAGAAAGGGTCGAAAACCGAGAGGTCTTTGATCCAGAACGGTATGAACGAGGCCTGCCGAAGCTCGATGGAAACCGACAAAACATTATAGAGCGCAACAAAGAATGGCAGCTGAAGAAGCATGGGCAAACATCCGCCCAGCGGGTTTACCTTGTGGTCCTTGTACAACTTCATGACTTCCTGGTTCATCTTTGCAGGGTCTTTTTTGTACTTTTCCCTGATCGCGGTCATCTGGGGCTGGAGACTTTTCATCTCCTCCATGGCCATGGCGCTTTTCAGTGACGGGTAGAACAGGAGGATTCTCACCACGATCGTCAAGAGAATAATCGCAATGCCGTAATTCAGCGTGATGCTGTAGAACTGTTTCAGGAGCCAGAACATGGGCTTCGCAAGGATGCCGAACCATCCGTAATCAATGATCTGCTCCAAACCATGACCCTGCGCCTGCAATCTTGTATAACTTTTGGGACCGGCGTAAAGAAAAAATGTTCGGGTCTCAGATTTTTCTTTTACCATCAGCTCAGTGTTCAGCAGGTCACCAACCTCTTTGGGGGCAGGTGTTTTCCTGCTGGTGACGATCCCCCGATCTCCGGATACGAGCGTTGCTGCAAAATACTTGTCTTCCTGCCCGAGCCAATCGATGACACCGGCATGCTGGGTTTCACCTTTAATGCTATCGAGTTTCTCTGCAACCGTCTTTCCATCCAGCAATGCAACCATGCCGACGCGTCCACTAGCGTCCTTGCTTACTTTGTCCGCAATGCCGAAATCTGTTCCCAGCGCAATGTTATAGCCGTCCATGCCGGATGTCTTCAGCACCACATCGACCTTATAGTCGTCGTTATAAAAAGTCAGATGCTTCTCTATCCTGATGCCTGCCGGGCCAATATATGAGAGCACAACGGTCTGTGTGGGATTGTCTTTGTTCAACCGAACTGCATCTTTATCGCAGCTGTACGCCACACCGGAAAGCTTGTCCAATCCTTTGTCCAGCGGGGTGAGTGTGAGCGGCAGCACCAGATCCTTGTGGTCCACGCCATCCGGTGTTGCAAGGAGCTGCACATTGCCAAGCTCTTTCTTCGGCCTCTCTACTCTTTTTTCTCCTGTGATCTTCTTCCAGAGAACGCCCAACCCGACTTCTGTCTTGTCTGCTTCCCGATAGTTCTTCAGCTCCCAGCTTTTGATCGTTCCGCCTGCGGTGTTCAGGACCGCTTTTAAAAGATCCGTTTCAATAACGATATCCTTGCCTGATGACGCCACAGGTATGTTCATAACAACAGCTTTCTGCAGCTGCATGTCCTGATCATGTTTTACGGGCGCACGGTCCTGTGTCGTTTTGATCGCTTCTGTTTGCGCAGGCTTTTGCGGCGGCTTGGGCGCGAAGAAGCGCACATAGACCAGGAATACCAGCAAGGACAACGAAAGGGCTAAAATGAATCTTCTTGTTTCCATGGATCCTCCGACATTAATTCACAGGGTCATAGCCGCCAGGGTGAAATGGGTGACATTTTAAGATTCGCACGAGCGTCATCCAGATTGCCTTGAGTGCACTCTTTGTGCGAAAGGCTTCCAAAGCATATTCAGAACACGTTGGCACGAATCTGCAGGTTGGCGGAAAAAGCGGTGACAGGTAGCGCCGGTACCATTGAATGATGAGAATAAAAACAGATTTCATGAAACGATGCTTTCGGGGTGCTGGTTGCGAAGTGCAGTCTTTCCAAGAACGGATTCCACGGCTTTTCGTATCCGCTCGTATTCTGCTGCAACCAGGCCCTGTCGCGCTACAAACACCAGATCGTAACCAAGAGTGTACGGTCCGAGCGCGATCGAAATACAGGATCGGATCTGCCGCTTTAGTCTGTTTCTTCCAACTGCATTCGCCAGCTTTTTGCTGACGGAAATTCCCACGCGAAAATTCCCAATATTGTTCTTCGTATAAAAAAGAGAAAGACCGTCAATAGACAGTCTTTTTCCCTTCATCGTGGAAACGAACTCTGTATTTTTTCGCAACCGCTCGCTTTTATGGTATGCGTACGGCATCAGTCACAACCCACGCGATGACTAAACAGCGAGACGCTTTCTTCCCTTGGCCCTGCGGCGATTGATGACATTTCTACCGGTAGCCGTGCTCATTCTTTTCATGAATCCCTGCGATCGCTTCTGCTTCAGATTGCTTTTTTGTGCGGTTGTTTCCGACATCGTAGTGCTCCTTCTGTTTTTGTTTTGAACGAACCGGTATTATAAGCGAAAACAGAAATATGTCAAGCAAAAAACCATGAGTAAACAGTGTTTTGACTTTGTCGGGTATTCTTGTTATAGTGCGACCTTCGGCGATGAAACATGAGAAAAGGCATTGATTACATAGGGGTTGGTGTGGGCGCGGTTATTATGCTCGCGGATGGAAAAGTATTCCTCGCCAAACGTGGAAGAGAAGTTCGGAATGAAACAGGTAAATGGGAATTTCCCGGAGGCAGTGTAGAGTTTAATGAAACGCTCGAGCATGCCCTTGTGCGTGAAGTCAGAGAAGAATACGGTATGGAGATTGAAGTACTGGACTTGCTAGATGTCGTTGACCACATAATCCCGACAGAAAAACAACATTGGGTCTCACCCTCATTCCTCTGCCGGGTAAAAAGCGGAGTACCGAGCATCCTGGAGCCGCACAAGTGTGATGCGATCGGTTGGTTCGAGCTCAACCGCATACCCAAGGATCAACTCTCAATCGCTTCGAAGAAGACCTTCGAAAGTCTTATGAAAAAAACTGCCGTTAATCTTTAATCGGTATCTCAATTATGATTAATTCCTACAACTATCCTGTAAATGCAATTCTTATTCTGGGTCCTACCGGCGCTGGTAAAAGTCCGTTAGGCGATATGATCGCAAGGAACGGTCTTTTTCAACGCCAATGTTACCATCTTGATTTTGGATCAGAGCTGAGACGTGCCATGGTCAGCGGCGATTCGTCTGCCATTTACTCAAAGGATGAAATAGAAATTATTCGAGGCGTGCTTGAACGAGGTTTGCTGCTCGAAAACGAACATTTTCCTCTTGCGAAAAAAATTATTTCTCTTTTTTTGAACCGCGTCGGTTTTAATGATACTGATATTCTAGTCCTGAACGGCATCCCACGGCACGCAGGCCAGGCAAACGATATTTCCACGATAGCGACAATTCATGCGCTTATCATTTTAGATTGCCCCGCAGATGCTATTGCTTTCCGCATTCGAGATAATGTTGGAGGGGACAGAACAGAGCGAGTTGATGACGATATAACACTGATCGGAAATAAATTAGAAATATTTCAGCAGAGGACCGCGCCGCTCATTGAACACTATGCACAAGAGAACCGCTCTCTTTACCGCATCAATATTACAACGAGCATGACACCGGCAGAAACATTTAAAAATGTATCAGCTCTTACCGCCGTTCACCCACCATTCACTCTTGTCGCTGAACCACCAAAGCGATGAATCTGTTGCCAATATTGTTTCCGCTAGCTTGCTCGCGGCTTCGGTCTTCAGACGTTTAAGAGAAAACTCAAGCCACTCATCCGCGTATTTATTTCCGAGGTCTTTGCATTCCTTGAGTGCAAGGATCATTTCAAGCTGGTCGGCATCGCGCGCCAAACGCGCCTCCTCGGTTTTTCCCTCAATAAATTCGATGATCAGTTCCCGTATCTCGTTGCCGAACGGCAGCATTTGCGTCAAGTCATGAACCGCTTTTTTTTCATCCGCCTCAACATACTTTTTATTCACATAGTTGAGGTCGCCGGTCCTTGCCTCAGGAAGATCGTGGAACAGGCACATCTTGATCATGCGATCGATGTTTGCCCCTGGCGAAAGTTTTCCGAGCGCGTAACCGATATAGGTCGTGCGAAAGATATGCTCTGCTACGGACTCGGCGCCGGTCCCGAGAAATTGAAATCCGCTCCGCGGCGTGCGCTTGAGCATCCCTGCTTCAAATAAAAAATTTGCGATGTTTTTCATGGTTGCTTTATATACCACGAAATCAAGATTCTGTAAATACGCTATCTTTAAAAGATTCGTTTCAACATGTTGGTGCATGCAGTTCTATTAAGAGTATATATATTAAAAATTAGTAGCAGTAGTAGTAAGTACTGTTGATATGTGAGAAGGGAAGAAAAGACCTTGATAAACAAAACAAAAGACACAAGAACAACCTCGGGTTTACATTGTGAGCAGATGTTAAAGAAAGTGTTGATAAGTGATAAAAATTTTTTACCCACAGCATATAACATTTAATCAACATGCTGGTGTGAGTTTTGTTTTTCAGCCGGGCGGCCAGGAGAATTTGCGTCCGGACAAGAGATGGAGGTGAATGTGAAACACTGTTTGTCCGGCATCGAAACCATTATTAATCACCATCCGATAACCACCCAGATCAAGTTTACTCTTGGTTGCTAATGTTTTGGCAATAAAAAAGAGATGTCCGATAAGCTCCCGGTCTACGATAGTGATACTGTGAATATCTGCAATATGTTTTTTAGGAACGATAAGCGTATGTATGGGTGCCTGAGGATTAAGGTCTTCAAAAGCAATAGCGTAATCGTCTTCATGGACAATCTTTGCCGGGATTTTTTTTTCAATGATCTTGCAAAAAATGCAGTTTGAATCACCCATTATTTTTTATCCTCCGGAGCAGCGTCAGAAAGGCTCCTGAAAAAGCAACTACGGGAACCGGTATGACATGCAGGTCCCGTCTGATCGACTTTAATGAGAAGTGTATCCTGATCGCAGTCGTAAAGGATTTCTTTTACTCGTTGAATATGTCCGGAGGTTTCACCTTTCTGCCAGAACTTCTGTCGAGAACGGCTCCAAAACCAGGTGACGTTCGTTTCCACTGTTTTTCGCAAAGACTCGGCGTTCATGTACGCCACCATAAGAACATCAAGCGTAACAGCATCCTGGATCACTGCAGGGATGAGCCCTTTATCGTCATATTTCAGGTTGTTGGGTATCTTCATAAAAGTGTTTTAACACAATCTGAAAAAAATGTCCAGAGGGATAAAAAGGAAACCGGCTCTATGAAAGAGCCGGTTTAGCAGGGAAGTAGATCGTTTTTTGCCGCAATAAAACACAAGTCAAAATTGACCTGGTTACTAAATAAACAGGTTGACCTGGGATTCGGCGGCAATGTCCATCCACGTTGCTGCGCCTCCGAACTCCACGCCGTCGATGATATCTTCCTTTTTAATACCCAGAACATCCATGGTCATTTGACAAGCGATCAGCTTCACACCTGCCTCCTGTGCGAGGGCGAGCAATTGTCCGATCGTTGCTACGCCATGTTTTTTAAACATGGATTTCATCATTGCCGTTGCAACAGATTCCATTCCCGGCAAGGAAGCAACAAGGGTAGGAATCGGCACGGGCATCGGCATCGCCGGATTCCCGAGCGGGGAAACCAAGAGATGGTCAGCCTTTCCTTTCTTGATCATTTCCAGGCCGTAGAACGTGAAAAAGATCGTAACATCCATGTCCATTGCCGCGCCAGTTGTCGCGAGGATCAATGGCGGGTAAGCCATGTCCAGCGAACCTTTGGACGCAATGATCGTCATTTTTTTATTAGCCATGTGAATCGTTCTCCTTAAGCGGATTTCTTGATATAGAAGGTAAAGGTTCCCGTACCTTCCTCAACCTTGAGGATCTCGTTCCCGGTTCTTTTTGCCCACGACGCCATATCGTTCTTTGAGCCGGCATCCGTGGTCTCTACCTTTAAAACCTGGTCTTTGGTAAGTGTTTCCACCGCCTTTTTGGTTTTCAGTATCGGCAGCGGACAGCTCAACCCCTTTGCATCCAGCAATTGATCGAATTTAATATCAGCAGACATTCTCTGTCACCTCCTTGTATAAGATAGTCACTATGTGTGAATGAAACACTTGTTTTATAGTACTACCCAATAGTTGCAAAGTCAAGCAATTTTACCAGTTCTCGATTTGGTGGTTTTGTGGAAGTGTGATAATATGGAGCCACATGGAAACGGCTCGATTACTTACTATCCACGAAAAAATTCGCCATTTCTTAACAAACCCGCAGGAACGATTTCTCGTCGTGTCCATCGAGACACAAACACTTCTTGTTTGTGAGAACGACAGGATTATTGAGCGATTCAATGCTTCGACCTCCCGCTTTGGTAATGGCAATCGGGAGAACTCGCTTAAAACGCCGCTTGGCGTCCACCGGATAAAAGAGAAGTTCGGCGCCAACACGCCATCGGGCCGGATCTTCAGGGACCGTGAGGATACGGGCGAAGACTGGGACCACAGTCAGTCCGGAGATAATCTGATCCTGACCCGCATTCTGCGGCTCGAAGGTCTTGAGGAACGGATCAATAAAGGTTCAGGTGTTGATTCGTACGAGCGGTATATATATATCCACGGCACCGGGCGCGAAGATCTGATCGGCACACCCCTGTCGCACGGGTGTGTGTGTCTCCGCAACCACGATATCATACGTCTCTTTGAAATGGTGAATGAAGGTACGGTTGTTTATATCGAACCGCCTCCTATCATTATAAACGAACACCCCTGCCGCAGCGTGCATATTATCGGTATTTTCGGCAGCGGCATGAGTGCGCTGGCGCAGTACCTGCGCTTTCAAGGAATCAGCGTTTCCGGCTCAGACCGTTTTCATGAAAGCGATGATACGGTTTCCGTCCGGTCTTCGCTCGAAAACATGGGGTGTGTCCTCGTGCCGCAGGATGGCTCGGGTTTGAAAGGGAATATAGATGTTGTTTGCGTTTCAACGGCAATTGAGAACACGAATCCCGATATTGCCGCAGCCCGGGAACGGGGAATTCCCGTTGTTCATCGTTCCGATCTGCTCAGTGCATGCATAAAGACAAAAACGTCAATCGCCATTGCCGGCACCAGCGGGAAATCCACCGTGACCGCGATGATATTCGAATTCCTCACCGCATGTGATAAATCCCCATCGCTCATAAGCGGCGCAGGTTTGCTCAGGCTGGAAAAACAAGGATATATTGGCAACGCGTATAACGGCGGCTCCGAACTCCTGGTAGTGGAGGCGGATGAAAGCGATGGATCTCTTGTCAAGTATCATCCGGATGCAACGGTTATTCTGAACATTTCCAGGGACCATAAAAGCACGGAAGAAATAACAACGTTGTTCGAAGCGCTGATTTCGCAATCCGCGTGGACAGCTTCCAATGCAGATGATCCGATACTGGCCACCCTTCCTGCAACCACGCGGTTTGGCAAAAAGGGTTCCGGCACATGGCAACCGGATCAAGAAGAACTGCTGCCGACATCGGTCAAGCTTTTTAAGAATGGGTTAGAATATCATCTACCGCTTCCGGGCGGGCATAACCTTGAGAACCTGCGTGCCGCGCTTTGCGTGTGCGAACATTTCGGTTGTGATCCGGCAGCTCTCGCAAGCGCAACAACAAATTACGAGGGCGTGGCCCGGCGTTTCTTTGTGACCAGAACAAAGAAAAACGTTCTCGTGGTTGACGACTTTGCGCATAATCCCGCTAAAATCGCCGCTGCGGTCAGCGCAGCGCGCGGTCTTTCAGAGAGACTTATTGCCGTGTACCAACCGCATGGGTTTGGGCCGACGCGATTTCTAAAAGATGAATACATCTCAACCTTCCGTGAAGTTTTTGAGCAGCAAGATTCTTTCTATCTCCTGCCGATCTACTATGCCGGAGGCACCGCCCAAAAAGATATTTCCTCTGAAGATCTCATCCAGGGCCTTGGTCCGGTATTGTTCAAAGCACAAGCGCTTCGCGATCGCAAAGAGTTGTTAAACAGATTATCTGCCGAAGCAAAGCCAGACGATTGTGTTCTTCTGATGGGAGCGCGCGACCCGTCGTTGCCTGCGCTGGTGAGGAAGATCGTGGAACTGTTCGGTGGTGCATCATAACGTCTCATTGATAGAATTCGTAGTACGCTTTTATCCGAAAGAATCCGGCAGGCGGCATGAATCCCGTAGCAGGGGGGCAACATGAAAGAAAAAGACAAGACCATAAAAAAATCGAACACCACATCCAGGAACCCGCCGCGTACCAGGCATACAGCACCCGCTGATAGATCCAAGCGGCTGACCGTACCGTTGCTGATCGAAGCTCGTTTCAAGGCTGTGTTCGAGAGTTCTCTCGACGCCATCGGTGTTTCAAAAGCCGGTATCCATGTATTTGTGAATCCTGCTTATCTCGCCTTGTTTGGATTTTCCCAAGATGCAGATCTTGCCGGTAAACCGGTCCTGGATCTCATCGCGCCGGAAAGCCGCAGTCAGATTAAAACATACATCCTGCGTCGAGTACAGGGCGAGGCCTTGCCGTCCGCTTATGAGACACGGGGGCTACGAACAGACGGATCCATATTCGACATGGAAGTCAATGTTTCCTCCTACAAGGAGAACAACGAAGTCAACACGCTGGTAATTCTGAGGGATATAACCTTGCGGAAAAAGGCGGAGCAAAAACTTCTGGAAAGCGAAGCCCGATTGCGAATGGTGACGGAGAACTCGCCGGACACGATGCTCAAGATTGACCGCCAGGGGATTATTACGTTCATCAACCGGTCGGTTCCCGGTATTTCCGTGGAGCAGATTATCGGCACGAGCGTGCACAGGTGGGTGCCAAAAGAACAATATACTATCGTGGATCAGGCAATTGAGAAAGCATTTACCACAGGTCAGTGCCAGGAGTACGAATCGCCTGGCCCCGGACCGCACGGGGAGGCGCGGCTTTATCAGGTCAGACTGATGCCGGTGGTGGTCAACGGGGCGGTTGAAAGTGCCGTGTATGTTGCCACGGATATCACAGATCAACGGCAGGTCGAAGAGGCCCGTCGTCAGAGCGAAGAAAAATATCGACGCCTTTATAATGAAACACCGGTTCTGCTCCATTCCATAGACCGCGATGCCCGGATCGTCGACGTGAATGATTATTGGATCAGAATCATGGGGTATGAGCGCCGCGAGGTGATCGGCAGAAGCGTGACGGATTTTTACACCGAAGCATCACGAACGTACGCACGGGAGATTGTTCAGCCGGCATTCTTCCGGGACGGCATTATCAAAGATATTTCCTATCAGTTTGTAAAAAAGAACGGCGACATTGTGGATGTGCTTCTTTCAGCAACTGGCGAACGGGATGCTGACGGCAGGGTCATCCGCTCCCAGGCCGTGATCGAGGATGTCACCGAGCGCAAAAAGGCCGCGGAAGCTCTGCAGAAGAGCGAGGAGCGGTTCCGGGACCTTGCGGAATCCCTGCCCCTGACGATTTTTGAAATGGACCTCCTGGGTGTCTTCACCTATGTCAACCGGGCCGCCCTTGAGACCTTTGGGTTCACGCTGCAGGACTTCAACGCAGGTATGACGATCGACCGGGTGATTTCATCAGCAGACCGCAGTCGGGCACGGGAGGCCATTGCCCGCCGTATACAGGGCGACGTGAGCCGGTACGGAGAATATCAGGCCCTGAGAAAGGACGGGACCACGTTTCCGGTCACCGTAGCCTCCGCCCTTATTCTGCGTGATGGCCGGCCGGCTGGGCTTCGCGGCATCGTGACGGACCTGACGACGCAGAAGAAGGCGGAGGAAACGCTGCGAGTGAGCGAAGAGAAGTACCGCAGCCTCTTCGACAATTCAGAAATTGCGATGTTCCGAACACGGCTTGACGGATCAGAGGTCCTGGATGTGAACCAGAAGTGGCTTGATCTTGTCGGAAAAACGCGGGAGGAGGCGCTGGGAAAACCTTCAACCATAGTTTGGGAAGACCCGAACGAGCGCGAACGGATGGTCACGATGCTTCTCGCGAACGGATATGTGTCGGAGTTTGAATTTAACATGCTGAACAAGCAGAAAGGCGTAAGGAATTGTATTACCTCGCTGCGACTCTACCGGGATCAGGGTATCCTGGAAGGGTCGATCGCCGACATCACCGAGCGAACGCAGACGGTGAAAGCACTGCGCGAGAGCGAGGAGCGGTTCCGGGCGATCACGACGACCGCGTCCGATGCAATATTGCTTATGGACGATAACGGAAAAATCGTCTACTGGAACCCCGCTGCTGAACGCATATTCGGGTACTCCGCCGCAGACGCAACAGGACAGGACCTGCACAAATTCCTCGCCCCTTCCAGGATGCACACGGAATATCTCCAGGGTTTTTCCCGCTTTATCAAGACAGGTCAAGGCCCCGTGATCAACCGGTCCGTAGAGATGACAGCAATGAAAAAGAGTGGTACCGAATTTCCCATCGAGGTTTCGACCTCGGCGATGAAGCTCGGCGACCGGTGGCACGCACTCGGGATTGTGCGGGATATCACCGAACGGAAGCAGGTCGAACAAAAAATGCGGGAAAAAGAGGGACAATACCGCGTGCTGTTTGAAGCGGCGAATGACGGCATATTCATTCAGAACGAGTCCGGTTTCATCGACTGCAACCAGAGAGGCGCGGAGATGTACGGGCTCTCGAAAGAAAAACTCCTTGGACGATCCCCCGCGGAGTTCGCGCCCGAGCGTCAACCTGATGGACGGCTGTCGTCCGAAGTGGCCGGGGAAAAGATCCAGGCCGCGCTGAACGGTGTTCCCCAGGTATTCACCTGGCAGCCGCTGCGCGGGGATGGCAGCCCCTTTGATGTGGAAGTCACCCTGAGCCGTCTGGAATTAGGCGGTACCACATGCCTGCAGTCGATCGTCCGCGACATTGCCGAGCGCAAGCAGCTGGAGCAGGAACTCCTCAGGTCAACGAAACTCGATTCTCTCGGCACGCTGGCCGGAGGCATCGCCCACGATTTCAACAACCTCTTGCAGGGGATTTTCGGATATATATCCATGGCAAAACTGACCTACGATGATAAAGAAAAATCTCTGGCCATGCTGGAGCAGGCCGAGAAAGCGCTTCACCAGTCGGTTAATCTCACCTCCCAGCTCCTGACCTTTTCAAAGGGCGGCAAGCCGGTGAAAAAGGTTGTCGATATCCAACCCGTTATTGAAAACTCTGTAGCCTTTGCCCTGAGCGGTTCTCGAAATACCTACAAGATAACCACCGGCGCCGATCTTCACGCGATCGAGGCGGACGAGGGCCAGATCGGCCAGGTGATACAGAACATAGTTTTAAATGCCGATCAGGCCATGCCGTTGGGCGGCATGATCAGGGTGTCGGTCCGGAACCTGCCTGCCGCTACCCTTGTTCCAGCCGCGGATCTGCAGGGCGACCTCGTGGAGATTTCGATCCGGGATCAGGGCACGGGGATCCCCGAAGAACATCTGAAAAGAATATTCGACCCGTACTTCACAACCAAGGAGAAGGGCAGCGGGCTGGGGCTTGCCACTTCGTATTCTATTATCAAGAACCACGGAGGTTTGATCCGTGTTCAATCCGAGGTCGGCAAAGGGACGGTGTTCTTTATCTATCTGCCTGCGTCCAGGGCTAAAGGGGATAAGCCGATAAACCCGGCGATCCCCAGGGCAAAACGAACAGGCAGGATCCTGGTCATGGATGACGAGGAAATGATCAGAGCGGTCGCGGGTGAATTGCTGGTTTCCTTCGGGCATGACGTTGCCTTTGCGGATAAAGGAGAAAGCGCACTCGAAGAGTATTGTGCGGCACGGGAAGCGGGCCGTCCCTTTGATCTGGTAATTCTGGACCTGACTATCCGGGGCGGTATGGGTGGAATGGAGACCATGCGAAAACTGGTAGAGATCGATCCCAACGTAAAAGCGGTCGTATCGAGCGGCTACTCGGATGATGCGGTCCTTTCAAACTATCGCGAGTATGGTTTCCGTGCGTTTCTCAAGAAGCCCTATAATGTTCAGGAGCTGCAGATAATTTTACACACGTTGCTTATGTGAGGCAAAACACGACGAAGCAGATACCATGCGATGGGATCCGGAGGAATATCATGAAACGCATGTTTATTCTGGTTCTGATGATCTTCATCAACAACCCCTGGAGCATGTTCTCGGTGGACAATCCCGGGGTAGAAATACATAAGGAGGGTTTTTCATGCAGCGCGTCGTTCTTTCAGGAGCCGTTATTCTTATCACCTTGTCATTCGCTGTTGGCGCTCGTGCAGATCCGCCCCCGCTTGCCGTTGTCCCGCAGGTGGATCTTAGCCGGTACGCCGGCACCTGGTACGAGATCGCAAGTTTTCCGCAGCGTTTCCAGAAGGGCTGCTTGGACACACAGGCAGTTTATACGCCCCGCGATGACGGCACCCTTGAAGTGCTGAACAGTTGCTTCAGGAACGGGAAGATCGATACGGCAAAAGGGAAAGCCTGGGTAGTGGACAAGGCGACGAACGCGAAATTGAAGGTTTCTTTTTTCTGGCCTTTTCGGGGCGATTACTGGATCATCGAATTGGGCAAGGATTACGAGTATGCGGTCGTGGCCGGACCGTCGCGGGACTATCTTTGGATCCTTGCGCGCACGCGCACCCTGGATCAGGGCTTTGTTGATGCGATCGTCGAACGGCTGAAAGAAAGGGGCTTTGACACGACAAAACTCAGGATGACAGAACACCGCAATTGAACTAACCGTTACCCGCAGTAGTTTTGCGGGCAGGACTACTGATACGCGGATTTGTCGCCGATATCGTACGCAAGGGGCATGGTCACTTTTCTGATCGTGAACAGGACCAGCATGACGGCGATCAGGATCAGGCCGAAGAATATGCCTTGATTCGCGAGGCTGCCTACAGCGATCAGCAGAAGATAGATCGGCATGATCATGGCAAGAAGATAACCCTCAAAAAGCTTGAAACAGAAAGCTTCTTTCGCAGTAATGAATCCCAGACAACCGGAAAGCGGCAGCAGGAGCAGCGTAGAGGACGGTTCGTGGATGAGCGCGCCGGACAACGACCTGTTCCCGATATACAGGAGTGCCGCGAGGCCAACCAGTCCGACGTAATACAGGTTCTTCAGAAATGTTTTAAACTTGCCGATATACAGATGAATGAAAAACACGCTCATACCCACGGACGCAAATAGAGCGTAACCAAGAATATCGATATGCGCGTTGTTTACCAGCGGATTGGCAATTGACAGGAGGTATGCCAGGCTGGAAATGATCAAGGCAGAGAGTATGATGCCGATACGGTAAAGCACAACCGTTATCTTGTCTTCCCTCGTAAGAGGTTGAAACACTTGTTGAGAGCCCATGTCCACGTCTCCGTTCACTGCATAGAATTGTGCGCCGAGATGATGTTTATCCGTCTTTGCCAGGCTTTTTCCAGAAGGTCAGGTCATCTATCATGAGTTTGATAAGTTCCCGGGGCGTCATGGTGGAGGCCTCTTTACACCTGCAGGGCTCATTCTTTGCTTCATTCTGAACGTCTTTTGTGCGAGGATCTACGGTTCCCTGATTCTTCATGATCGTTCCCCTCTCTCTGATTGTATAATACCCCTGTTCTCAAAGAGATGTCAAAGGTTCTTCTGTTCGCGGTTGCACTATATTCATCAGAATGCTATCCTAACTGCAGGCAGTTTAATCCCGTTGCCTGGGAGGGTACCATGACCGGATACAGCGACCACAAGCTGCAGCAGCTGAATACGCTGATCGAGATGACAACTCATCACTCGATACGGCGCGCGTCAGGGAAAAGGTGATCGAGGCTGCCACACGCCTGCTTGGCGCAGAGGCAGGCAGCCTTCTGCTCCTTGATCACAAGACCGGCGAACTGTTCTTTGAGGTGGCGCTCGGCGAAAAGGGCGACCAGGTGAAGTCGATCAGGCTCAAACCCCGGACCGGCATTGCCGGCTGGGTAGCGGAAAACCGCACACCTGTGCTTTCAAATAATGTTGCCGCGTAACAAAACTTGCAAAACTTGGGGACGTTGCTTCTAATAGATCATTACACTTGACAACGCATTGTGATTTTCGTATGCTTCCTCCATGCCGCGACAAGCCAGACTCGACATCCCGGGAGCGCTGCACCACATCATGGTGCGGGGCATCAATAAAGCCGACATCTTTGACGACGACCAGGACCGTAGCCGATTCCTTGAACGCCTTAGTCTCACGGTAACAGAAGGCAAATGCACGGTCTACGCCTGGGCGCTGATGAGCAACCACGTCCATATCCTCTTTAAAAGCGGCAAACAAGGCATCTCCAGCGTCATGCGAAAGCTTCTTACCTGGTATGCACAGTATTACAACCGCCGCTACAAACGCACCGGCCACCTTTTTGAAAATCGCTATAAATCCATCCTCTGCGACGAAGACAACTATCTGCAGGCCCTCGTCCGATATATCCACCTCAATCCCCTACGGGCAGGCCTTGTCAAGACTATCGAAGAATTGAACCGCTACCCCTGGTGTGGCCACCGGACAATCCTCGGCAAGGCAACGCAAACATGGGTGGACGTGGAGTATGTATTGGCCCAGTTCGGCGGCACCCGGAGAAAAGCCCTGTATGAATACCGCGCCTTCATGAAAGAAGGAGTGGGCCAAGGCAATATCAAAGAACTGACCGGCGGAGGACTTATCCGCAGCCAGGGCGGCTGGTCCCAGGTGCTGTCTATGCAGCGAAGGGGTCAGAAAGAAGATTTTGACGAACGGATATTGGGCGGAGGAGCTTTCGTCCACACGATCCTGAAAGAAGCCGAGGAAAACCAGCTTCGACAAGTGAAGGCCAGAAGAGCGGGCAAAACCATTCAGAAGATTATCGAAGAGGAGTGCAAGGAACAGGGCATAAGCATAATAGAACTGAAGGGCGGTGGAAAACGCAGAAAAGTGAGTGATGCCCGGGCGCGAATCGCGGTGCGCGGCAGGGCCGAGCTTGGGCTAACAGCGGCGGCTATCGCCCGGCACGTTGGCGTGAATGCATCGGCGATCACGCGCGCAATCGAGCGGGTGGAAAAGACGTAGGCGATTAACGTGCCGGGGCAATAAAAGCAGAATATATTCCGGGATGACGCTGACCGGAGCCGCTTTTCTGCAACTGCTCAATCAATCGATCAACATCTACACCGGCAAACTTCACAGCTACGTTCTGATGAACAACCGCTTTCTGATCGGGGACGCCCCGAGTCGGCGACCATGGTCTCTCACGGACGCTCACTCGATTTCCGTTTCTTGAAATTGCTCATCGAGACAACATGTTTTGCATCGCCCTGAACGCCGGCAGTATCAGACGTTGCAACGGGTTCATTACTATCGGTTCGGAGAAATTGGACGCCCGCTTCCTGAGAAAACACCCCGAGAAGATCATCGTGATACACGTACACCTGCTCTTTGCGCGTGCCAAAGGCAAGGACACAGGTAAGATTGCCATCAACATCCCAGTCCAATGAATTGCTGGTCTTGTTATTAAAAACAAGGATCAGCCCCCGCTTCTTTTCTTCTTCCGTGAAACCGCGATTGCCGATGACCGTATGTTCCGAATATTTCACCAGGAGGTATACGGTGCCAAAATCATTCCAAAGATCGTAAAAGAGTTTTTGCAGATATGCCACTTGTTTTTTCATGGTGTCTCATCACGCACAGAAGGTATTATCCCCGATATTCCCGCAAGGTTTTTGTCTTCTTTGGTTTTGCTTTCTCCTTCTTCGGCAGCGAAAGCGCGTACTTCTTCCCGATGGTGATCCACGTCTCCAGTGCCAACCGGTTTTTCCATCCCGCTTCCTTGACCATGATCCATCCGGCCATGGGTTTGCCCGTTATGTCAAAGGGCAGAACATTCGGGTCCTTAAGGCGTTGGTCTCCCTCTTCCTTGTCCATGCGTACGATGAGGCAGTCTTTATAAATGCCGAACGACATATTGCCTTTCAGCATCCAGCACACGCCGCCAAACAGCTTTTTCTTCTCCAGATTTTGCAATCGCGTGGTAGCCGCATCTATCATCTTTTCCAGCGCAAGGTTGTAAGACACAATTTCCTCCGCTACTCTTCCCACGAGATCGCCTGGACCGGGCAGGTATCGATCGCCTCCTGGCATGCGCAGGCGTTGCACTGGTCCGGGCCGATTACATTCGATTTTTCATCAACAAGCTCGAAGACCCTGGGGCAAACCTCCACGCAATGACCGCAGCCAATGCACAGATCTTCATCTACGGCAGGATGTTTCGCCACACGAGTTCTCCTTAAAAATAGCATTTCGCTTCACGATGAAGCGTCCGAAGGCATATTATTCACGGCTACAATAATATAGTAGCAGGCAAAAATCAAGGTGTTAAAATGGCGAACGGGAAGTGCGTTCTTGCGATGCGCAATACATGAACGTATCCTCTTTTCATGCCGTTGCCAGACCCTTCGCTTCGCTCAGGGAGACGCATTTGCCTTGTAACGTGTGCGCCAACATTGATTCTCCTTTTATCCGCATTGAATTTGAGCTATACTTCTCAGTGGGAACCAGACCGTCTATGATCAGGAGAGCAACCATGACCCGCAAACAAGCAACGTTTTTCCTGCTCCTCGCCTGCCTGTGCATGGTGAGCGAAGCCTGGGCCGGACGGGAAAAAAATGTTACCCGGACCCTTGAAACCTATGAGGTCCCCGACGTAACATTGATCAACCAGGACGGTGTAAAAGTAAATCTCAGAAAACTTCTTTTTTGCGACAGTCCGGTGCTGGTGGATTTTGTGTACACAACCTGCACCACGATCTGTCCGGTCCTTTCAATAAATTTCGCCAATTTCCAGAAAACGTTAATTGACGAACGAGGTTCATATCGGTTAGTTTCTATTTCGATCGATCCGGAATTCGACACCCCGCCCGCGATGAAAACCTATTTGAAGCGGTATAACGCGAAACCCGGATGGGATTTTTTGACCGGCAGTCGGGAGGACATCTCGCGGGTTTTGAAGGTGTTCAACGTATACACGCGGAATAAAATGAACCACCTTCCGGTGACCCTCCTGAAATCCCCAACAGACAACCGCTGGGTGCGAATCTATGGACTCATGGGCACCAGCGAACTGCTGGTGGAATATGAGAAAGTGAGATAAGCATGAGAACAGCGTTCATATCCATGAAGACTCCGGGAATTACTGTCCTGGGCGCCCTCCTGCTGATCTGTGTATTTCACGTCCCGATATCTGCGGAAACCTTGAAACAGGAAATGGTCGCCGGAGTATCCCGCGGGGAAGCTCTGCGCATGGGCGAGAGGATGTATCGCGACGGAATTCTTCCCTCCGGAGAACCGCTTACAGCGATGGTCAAGGGCGATATCCCGATGGAAGGCCATCAATTCACGTGCGCGAACTGTCATCAGCGGAGCGGGTTTGGGTCAATGGAGGGTACGATCAGAACGCCTCCGATCAACAGCGCACAGCTCTATGCGCCGCTTTCGAAGTTCAAAGGAGTACCCGTCAGGAGGCGGTCAGAAGCAATTTTGGAAACAGAGCTATATCGTCCCGCGTATACCGACGAAACTCTTGCGCGCGCAATGCGGACCGGACAGGACCCCGCAGGCAGACAAATGGACTCGACCATGCCGGTCTATTTTTTAAACGATCGCGATATGGATATCCTGGTTTTTTATCTCAAGAATCTGTCAACTGGCCTTGAGGCCGGGGTAACCGACACGGACCTGCATTTTGCCACAATCATTACCGACGAGGTGAGCACTGCGGACCGCGAGGCGATGTTGGTCCCCTTGCAGTATTACATCAATAACTGGCGCATCTCGCGCCAGATGGAGCGCGGTGCGCGAGCAGGCGGTTTTGTTCAGGAAGGCGAGGCGCACGAGTTAAGAAGATCTTCACTAGCGGTTTGGGACCTGAAGGGACCGTCGGACACGTGGCGCACGCAGCTTGAAGACTATTACCGCAGGGAGCCGGTGTTCGCTCTTTTGGGCGGCATTACCACGCGCGAATGGGCGCCGATCCATAAATTCTGCGAGGACCACAAGGTTCCGGCGATCTTTCCCATTACGGATTTTCCCGTCACTTCCGACGTCGGAAGTTACACGTTCTACTTGTCGAAGGGGCTGTACCAGGAAGGCGAAGCTGCTGCCCGGTATCTCCACCGTAAGGAGGATATGCCCAAGGAGCTTTCGATTGTCCAGGTGTTTCGCGATGACCGCGCAGGCAGGACTCTGTCCGGGGCATTCGAGGAAACCTGGGTCCGTCTCGGCCATGGAGCCCCTGAGAATCGCATGCTTGCAGGAAAGGAAGCTCCGAACGCAGGCTTCTGGAAAGGGATCGCTGAAAAGAACAGCGGACACCGCGTGGTGCTCGTGTGGCTTGATGCCGCAGCTTTTCCAGGGCTCGACATTCTGACCTCATCGTCGCGCAGTACACCCGATATGATCTTCGCCTCGTCAAGCCTCCTGGGCAGCAGGATGTATTCTTTGCCGGAAAAGCAGCGGCCGTATGTCTATTTGACGTTTCCTTATTCGCTTCCGCAGGAGTCCCGGATATACAAGACAAACATTGCAACAGCGCTCAAGAAGAACAATATCCCCGTGACCAACCCTGACATTACCTTCAAGATGTACTCCCTGTTTTCTATCCTCAGCGGGCCCCTTTCCCGGATGAGGACGTATGTATACCGGGATTATTTTATCGAGCTCCTGGAAGCGACATCCGATATGTCCATGACCCCGGTGGTTTACCCGCGCATCAGCTTCGGCACCGGTCAGCGTTATGCATCGAAAGGATGCTACATTATCCAGCTCAGCGGAGGGCCGGAGCCTGAACTTATTAAACGAAGCGAGTGGATCATTCAGTGATAAGTAATTTGCGCGATGTGATGCCAGGCCGATGCGTACTAATGCAAACGAAATAATAAATGTTACATCCCTCGGAGGGATCCCCCTCACCTCAGTCCTCTCCCCGCTGGGGAGAGGAAGTGATAGATGCAGAATGTATCAAAATTAAATGCGTTCGTATTAGTACCATGACAAAATATAAACAAAACAAACAATAGCGGTTCGGCGCGTTTGGGAAACACGCACTACGACTTCAATAATATATCGTAGGGACCGTTCCCCGAACGGTCCGCACTATTTCGTTATGTTTCATAATTGCCTAGTTGCAGTACGAGTACCCACGGAGTCCCTATGCCAATACTGGAAGCACGCAGCATTTCGAAGACGTATATTGCCGGAAGCAGGAAGATCACGGTTCTTGACAACGTCTCCCTTGCCGTGCAGGGCAACGACTTTCTCGTGGTGCAGGGTGAGAGCGGCAGTGGAAAATCCACGCTGCTCTCTATCCTCTCGGGCCTTGACAGCATCGACAGCGGCAGCATCCTGATCGAGAGCAAGGACATCACCAACCTTCATGAGGATGAGCTCGCGCCGCTGCGGAACACATTGTTCGGCTTCGTGTTTCAATCCTTTCATCTTATCCCTTCTTTGACCGCTCTTGAAAACGTCATGTTCCCCGCGGAATTAAGGGGAGATCCGTGTGCGCAGAAAAAAGCGGAGGAGCTGCTTCAGCGCGTGGGCCTTTCGGACCGGGCAACGAGTTTTCCGCATCAGCTCTCGGGCGGAGAAAAGCAGCGCTGCGCAATTTGCCGGGCGCTGGTCAACGATCCGCGCATCATCTTCGCTGACGAGCCAACGGGTAATCTTGATTCAGTAAACGGGGCCGCCGTGCTGGAGCTGCTCCTGGAACTGCACCGCGAACGAAAAACCACCCTGGTTCTCGTTACGCACAGCCGGGAAATCGCCGTAAAAGCAGGCCGCATCATTACACTACGGGACGGAAAGATCGATTCCGACGGCGTTCATGCGTAGGGTCCATTTTATCCGCCGCCAGATTTCCGCGTCCCTTCACCAGTCCGTCCTGTTCGTGCTCTGCGTGGCCCTGTCGCTCGTGACCCTGGTCTCCCTCAGCGGTTTCAGCCGGAGCGTCCATTCTTCCTTCCTGAAGGACGCCCGCGTCCTCCATGCCGCGGACATCATCCTTCATTCCCATTCTCCCTTTGCCCCTCCTTTGCTGAAGGAATTGGCCGCGCTCGAGCGCGCAAAGGCAGTCACCAGCGCACGGGTTTCCGAGTTTTACTCGGTGGTGAGGGCGGCAAAGCAAACAAATTCTCTTCTGGCAAATGTGAAGGTCGTGGACCCCGGCTATCCTTTTTATGGCACGGTTGAGCTCGCTTCAGGACGGTCCTTCCCTGATATCCTGAAACCGGGCACAGTGATCGTGGAACAGTCCCTCCTCGACAGGCTTCATCTTCGTGTGGGAGAGCGGCTGAAGATTGGTAGTGCTGTAAGCGTGATTATCGACGTTGTTATTCAAGAGCCCGATCGGCCGGTTAATTTCTTCTCTCTGGGTCCCCGCGTTTTAATTCCCTCACATGATCTCGCTTCGCTTGATCTTCTGGGCAAAGGAAGCCGGGTGAATTACACCATTCTTGCGAAGGTTTCGCGGGAAAAAGATCTTGAACAAATAACCGCACGCCTCAAGACGTCCGCACTTCAGGACCGGGAGCGGGTGGAAACCTTCCGGACCGCCGATTCCGGAGTAAAGCGTTTTTTTGACAACTTCCTTTTTTTCCTTAATCTGATCGGCATCTTCACGCTGCTCCTTGCCGGCATCGGCATCCAGAGTTCGCTCACCGCTTTTTTGAAAGAACAGGAGCGAACCATTGCGATCATGAAGGCGGTCGGCGCCAAGAGCCGGTTCATCGTCACCAACTATTTTGGCGTGATCTCGGTGCTCGGCATCATGGGCACGCTGCTCGGCCTGGGCGCAAGCTTTTCCCTTGAAACAATCCTGCCTCGGCTCTTTCAGGGTCTTCTTCCCGCCAACATGGAGCTGACCATATCCCGGATGGCGGTGGCGGAGGGGCTTCTTCTCGGGTTTGTTGTCGTGGTTCTGTTTACCATCCTTCCCCTGCTGCAGTTGAACGAGGTGAAGCCGCGTGCGATCTTCGGCAAGCAGGAGCGCATTGGCAAGGGCCGTTTCACGATGCTTTTCACCGGCATGATACTGTTCTTCTTTATCGCCATGGTCCTCTGGAGAATCCAGGAGATGAAGATCGGTATGTATTTTGTTCTCGGCGTGGGGCTGCTCATTGCGATCTCGCTCTTCTGCGCCGAGGGGGTTTTGCTGCTTCTCCGGACAAAACGGATCAGGAACCTTGCGCTTCGCCAGGCATTGAAAGGCCTGTTCCGCCCGCGCAACGCGACCCGGTCTATTATGGTTACGTTGATCGCATCGCTCGCGGTAATTTTTTCCATCACGCTTGTGGAAAAAAATCTGAACGAGACCTTTGTCCGTTCGTATCCGCCAGACTCGCCGAATATGTTCTTTATCGACATCCAGCACTCGCAGAAAAACGCTTTTACAAAAGAACTTGGCATCCCGTCCATTTTCTATCCCATTGTCCGTGGGACGGTTCTTGCCGTAAACAACGAACAGATCGACCGGGAGCAGGAACATCAGAAGCGCGGCGATAATCTGGCCCGCGAGTTCAGCCTGACCTATCGTGAGGCGCTGCTTGAGGATGAGCGGATCGTAGCAGGGGAAGGACTTTTCAAAAAGGACTGGAGCGGACCGCAGGTGTCGGTCATGGACACGGTGCTCAAGATGCGGGACTTGAAGATCGGCGATGCCATTACGTTCCGCATTCAGGGCATACCGGTGGAGGCGAGGATTTCGAGCATTCGCACACGGACGCATGCATCGCTTCAGCCCTTTTTCTATTTTGTGTTCCAGGAAGAGATCCTGAAGGACGCACCCCAGACGCTCTTCACCGCCCTGCGCGTTGAAAAATCGCGTATCGCCTCGCTGCAGAACCGGATCGTGGAAAAATTCCCGAATGTAAGCGTCATCGATGTGACCGAGACCGTGCAGGTCTTCGCAAAGATCATGTCGCGTTTGTCGCTGATCATAAACTTCTTCACCCTGTTCAGTGTCATCGCCGGGATCCTGATCATCATCAGTTCCATATTCGCGACGCGGTACACCCGCATCAAAGAGGCGGTTTTTTTCACCATCCTCGGCGCGCGGGGGCGCTTCGTGCTGCTGGTGTTCGCCTTGGAAAGCCTGGTTATCGGGCTTGCGAGCGGAGGCATCGCGCTTCTGCTCTCCCAGATCGGGAGCTGGGTCATCTGTCATTATGCCATTGATGTACCTTACACGCTGTTCGTGGGCAGCAGTATGATTATGCTTTTGGTAACTACGATGGTGGTAATTGCTGTGGGCCTCGGGGCTTCGATCTCGATCCTGAGGCACAAACCGGCAGCTTTTCTTCGGGAGCAGACGGAAGAATGATAAATATTTAACAAAACCATGAAAGCTGTTCTCTCGCAAAGACGCAAAGGCCGCAAAGAACGACAAAGAAATGATTAATGCCAGACATGCAAGCATTTCTTAGCGCGCTTTGCGCCTTTGCGAGAAAAGCCTTGCTTTGTTCCGGCTTGTCCGGCGTAGGATACCAGATTATTATGAGAGGTTGTTCATGAACAAAGCTACCGGGAAGTGGATACTTGGTTTGTGCTGTGCGATCATCGGTCTTTTCAGTGGATGTGAACAACGCAACACGACTCCACCCGCAGTACGACAGGAATCGCCGAAGATCGCGGGCACGATCGTCGCGGTCGGCGACAGCCTCACCGCCGGGCTCGGCGTGAACGAAGCGGAGGCATATCCCGCACGTCTGGAGCAGAAGCTGAGATCATCGGGTTATCCCTGGAAAGTCATCAATGCCGGCATCAGCGGCGAGACAAGCAGCGGTACGCTTTCGCGCGTGAACTGGGTGCTGAAGCTTCATCCAGATATCGTCATGCTCGAAACCGGCGCCAATGACGGCTTGCGTGGCATTGACCCGAAAGTTACCAGAAGGAACATGGACGAGACAATCCGTATCCTGCAAGAGAACAAGGTGATCGTGGTCCTTGTGGGCATGCGCATGACGGGTAATCTGGGGCGTGAATATACGGACGCTTTCGCGGCAAACTATCCAGCGCTTGCCAGGAAACACAACCTCATTCTGGTCCCCTTTTTTTTTGAAAGGCGTGGCTGGAGAGCCGTCCTTGAACCAGAATGACGGAATCCACCCCGTGTCAGAAGGCTACCGCATCATAACGGAAACGATCTACCCTTATGTGCGTGAGGCAATTGAAAGAAAAAAAAATACATGAACCAGGAAAATATCGAAACCTGCGGATTATGCTCGTTACCTGTTAAAGATTGTACCTGCTACTCCGGATGAAGCCATGTTTGCCCCTTGGATCAGGGGGATTCATACTGCCCGATCTGCTCGCCGGAGCCGGGAGCTTAATGCAATAGTCAAGACAGCCTAATTTCTCGTCGTCTCTCTGAGCAAAGCGAAGAGTCTTGATTGTGAGACAGAAAGATAAACTCCGAGAAGAATCTCATTATCCGTTTCAAATTTTGAACCAGCCTGTTCTGTGCCTGCTGCCAGACCCTTCGTTTCACTCAGGGTGACGGCATAAAGCTATCGACTGAGGTGTCAGGTTTAAAAGGCGAAATTTCCGTGTATAAGTGAATAGAGGCTGAAGGCGATAAGAATGGTGCCGGTAAAATATCGTACGAAAGCTTCGTGCTGCGCAACAATCCTAAGCTTGCTTTGCAGGAGATGGGATGAATATGCGACCGCCAGCATGGGAATCGCTAGACCTGCGGAATAAAAGCCGAGAAGAACGATTCCTTGCAGCAACTGGCCGCTTGCGCCGACCATTGCGAGAATGCTTGATAAAAAAGGACCGATGCAGGGCACCCAAACCAGACCCAGCGCCATCCCCAGAACCAGACCGCTCCACCTGCCCTCGCCCTTCACCTGAATATTGGAAAGCCGGTACAGCCGCTTGAAGATGCTCACATCGAACAGCACGATAAATCCCATGATCATGATGATGACCGCACCAGTGACCTCGATATAACGAGTACGGCCTATCAGAAAAGCACCAAAGAGGGACGAGACCGCGCCCATGATCATGAACGTCAGGGAGAGTCCGAGCACCACCAGCAGCGGGCGAAGACGGTCTTTCCGCTCCGCCCCGGCAACGATGACCGGCACCACGGGAAGCACGCAGGGCGAAAGCACGCTCGCCAAACCCGCGCCCATGGCAAGCGCGATGTTAGAAACGCCAAGCTCCACTATTTCACACCATTCAGCGCTGCTGACAGGGTTTCATAGTCCTGGATCCCGGGAGGGAATACGCGATTAATCTTTCCTTTGCCGTCCACAAGCACCAGTGACGGCAGGCTTCTGACACCGTACTCATAAAAAGCCTTCTGGTCTTCTTGCTGCATCGTGCTTACATTGGCGATGTTGAAATTATGCTTTCTGTCGTTCTGGAGCTTTACAAGGATCTCTTTTTGCGCCCTGCATGGCCCACCCTGGGGGTTTTGGAAAAAAACGATTGTGCTTTTGTTGCCTGATCCAATGGTCTTCTTGAGCTCCTGCGTGCTCAAAGGGGCGGCATCACCGGCAAACACCGATCCCACTGCTGCAAGCAATAGTGCGATCACAAACGATACTAAAATTGTTCTGCGCATATCATTCTCCTTGTCAATGGTTAACAGTTGCATAACATTGCAACAATATACTACTTGCATCCGGTCCTGTCAATAGAACTGTACAGGACGGTCTGGCATACGAGTACCTGGCTGTTTTGCTTCAGGAAATCTGATGCACGGTGATCGACTGCTGGTTGGTTTTTTTATCCCCGATACCACGCACCAGCAGCAGGTAGTCGTTGCTGTTTGCCAGTTTCAAACCCTTTAACAGCGACTCGGCAAACGCAATGCTTTTGTCGACCTCGAACCTGCGACCGCTCACCAGATAGGGGACGACTCCCCAGAATAACTGGAGTCGGCCCAGAACCTTTATGGACGGCGTCAGAGCGATGATCGGAGAGGAGGGACGATCAGATGCCACAACAGCTGCAGTGCGGCCGGTGCGGGTCTCGACCAGGATACACCGTACCATCAGGTCCCGTGATAACTGCGCTATGGCCGCGCTTACAGCATCCTGAACTCCTGCGCAGCGATGCGGCAAGGGATCTCTGAATAACCCGCCGCGGGAAAAGAATCGATAGGACTCGGTCTCACGCAAAATAGAATCCATGGTCTCAAGCGCCTCAACAGGATATTTTCCCGAGGCCGTTTCTCCGGACAGCATGACTGCGTCAGCGCCGGAAAGGCAGGCAGCTGACACATCGGTCACCTCCGCCCGAGTGGGACGGGAATGTTCGATCATGCTTTCCAGCATCTGGGTCGCGACAATGACCGGTTTTCGCTGCTCGATGCAGGTCTCGATCAACTTGTCCTGAACAAAAGGCACCTTCTTGGCCGGCAACTCAACGCCCAGATCTCCCCGCGCAATCATGATGCCGTCGGATGCAGCAATGATCTCCTGAATGTTCGCAAGAGCTTCAGGTTTTTCAATCTTCGCGATCACGGAAATGTCGGCCTTTTGCCGACGCAGCAGGGATTTGAGCTCCAGAATGTCCTTTGCCTGTCGCACGAATGACAGGGCGATATAATCAACCTCTGCTTGTATGCAATACAGCACGTCCTTCCTGTCCTTTGGGGTAAGCGCAGGAATATGCATTTTTGTATCAGGCAGGTTCATGCCTTTATTATTTTTGAGGATCCCGCCCCGTACCACCCGCGCCTGAACTCTGTTGCCTTTTTTCCCCAGGACCTTCAGTTCCAGGTTGCCGTCATCGAGCAGGATCGCATCATTCATTGAAACTTCTGCAAACAGGTTTTTATACTGGCAGGGGATGAGAGTTTCATTACCGATGACCGCTTCAACGGTGATCGAAACGAGCGAGTTGTCCTTCAGCAGGACCGCATCACCCTGGAACTTGCCCACCCGGATCTTGGGCCCGCACAGATCGCCGAGGATCGCGACCGGCATGCGCAGCTGAGCTGAAATTTTCCGTATAAGCTTTATCGTGCGAAGATGGTCTTCGGGTTTGCCGTGGGAGAAATTAATGCGTGCGACATTGAGGCCTTTCAGGATAAGCGCCTTTATCACAGCAGGAGATGATGAAGCGGGGCCGATCGTTGCGATGATCCTGGTCCGCCTGAAAAAAAGATACTTATGGTTCAAGCCGAGATCAAAGCTTTGTTTGTTGTCACTGGTCTTTTTGAGAGTGCTCATGGATTCCCTCTCCGCCAACAACGACGTACTACTGGCCCCCCATCGAGGCGTACTTCCATGATACCAGATTTTTCTTCCTGGTGATTCCCCTCACAACAACCCCGACATGTGTGCGACAGGAGAATTACCTTTTCGCGTTTTCGAGCATCAGCTTTGCGATCGACTTGGCAAACGCAGACGGGTCCTTCACCTTGGAACCTTCGAGCAGGAGCGCCTGGTTGTATAACAAATCGATATACTCCTTCACGACCTCGTCATTGCCGCCCTTTTCGATGAGGCTGTTCATGGCTTCGAATATCTGGTGCGCGGGGTTGATCTCAAGCACCCGTTTGTCCGAGGGCACGTCCTGTCCCATGGACTTGAGCAGCTTTTCCATCTGGGGATCGAGACCGCCCTCGCCTGCCACTAGACAGCAGGCGGAATCCTTGAGCCGGCCGGAAAGACGCACGTCCTTGACCTCGTCTTTAAGTTGTTCTTTTATTCTGGTCAGCAGTTTCTCGAACTTTGCCTTGGATTTTTCCTTTTCCTTGTCCGACTCGTCAGTTTTGTCCAGACTGATATCGCCTTTGATGACCGATTTGATCTTCTTGCCTTTGTATTCTTTGAGGGAGCCCATGATGATATCGTCGATCTCATCAGTCATGATCAGGACCTCATACCCTTTTTCCCGGAACGCTTCAAGGTAAGGCGACTGTGTCACATTTTCGTCCGGCCTGCCGGTGATGTAGTAGATCTCGGACTGTGCGATCGGCATGTTCTGGTAATAGTCATTAAACGTTGTAAATTTATTCTTCTCTGTTTTGGTGGACGGGAAGAGCAGCAGATCGGCAATTTGCTCCTTGCGCGAGAAATCGAAATGAATGCCCTCTTTCAGAACCCTGCCGAATTCCTTATGAAAAGCGAGATAAGCCTCGGCCTCGTTCTTTTTCATATCGCCAAGGGTGTCGAGTACTTTTTTTGTTATGTTCTTTTTAATGACCTCGACATGTTTGTTGTTCTGCAGGATCTCACGCGAAACGTTCAGCGGGAGGTCCGAGGAGTCGACCACCCCTTTAATGAAACGCAGATATTCGGGAATCAGCTGTTCGCAGTGGTCCATGATCTGGACCCGTTTGACATACAAAGTCGGTCCGATCTTATAATCCTTATACAGAATTCCATAGGGCGCCTTGGACGGAACGTAAAGCAGAGCGGTGAACTCGGACGTGCCCTCTGCGCGATAGTGAATGATCTTCGCGGCATCGCCGAAGTCGTGGGACACATGCCGGTAGAAATCATGATATTCCTCGGTCGTGATCGCGGACGTGTCCTTGAGCCAGATGGCCTTTTGTGAGTTCATGGTCTCCTCTTCCGAGACCTTGATCTTCTTGTTCTTGTCAGTTGGATCCTCTTTTTCCCGCTCAACGTCCATGACCACGGGGTGCTCGATGTAATCGGAATATTTCTTTATGACCGACCGTATCTCCCATTCGTCAAGATAATTCTTGTCCTCAGCTTTGAGTTGCAGGACTACCTCGGTACCGGCCCGGTCCTTCTTTGCTTCATCGATGAGAAAGGTACCATCAGCCGAGGATTCCCACTTGACAGCCTTGTCCGACTTCTCCGTTGCTTTGCGGGTGGTGACCGTAACCTTATCGGCCACCATGAACGATGAATAAAAACCAACGCCAAATTGTCCGATAAGGCCGGGCTTGTCCTTCAGGTCCTTGCTCTGGAGAGCCTTTAAAAAATCCTTGGTCCCGGAATGTGCGATGGTCCCCAACTCTGCGATGACCTCATCGTGGGTCATGCCGATGCCGTTGTCGCTTACCGTCAGCGTTCCTGTTGCCTTATCGAGAATGATCTTGATTTTCCATTCGCCGGTGTTCTCGAGAATGTCCTTGTTGGTGAGCGATTCGAACCGCGCCTTATCGATCGCATCCGAGGCATTCGATATCAGCTCGCGCAGGAAGATTTCCTTATGCGAATACAGGGAGTGGATCATCAGATCCAGCAGCTCTTTTACTTCGGTTTTAAATTCCATTTTCTCTACAGTCATGGGACACCTCGTTTCGGGATATCGCTACAACAACAACGTGCAGTTATACCTATACCGGCTGTTCTTTGTCAAGTGGTTTTCCGGGCGACATCACCATGAGGGCCGTTCGGCGAAGCAGCGGAATGGACGATGTTACCAGCAACCGTTCAGCGCATCGGCGAAATCGACGCAAGATCGATTCCGAGCAGCCTGATCTTCTGCTGCAGGTTCTGGCGGTGTACGTTCAGCAGGCGGGAGGCCTCGGAGATGTTTCCGCCCGCCTCAACGAGCGCGGCGATGATAAGGCTTTTTTCAAACTGACTCTTCGCGTCCTTGAGCGGCATGATCGGGATCTTCTGCGCTTCCTGGCCCAGCTTCTTTTCCTCAAGAATGTACTTGGGCAGATCGTCCTTATGGATTATGGGTCCGGCAGTGAACGCAATGGCGTATTCGACGGAATTCTCCAGTTCCCGCACATTGCCGGGAAAGTGATAGTTTAAAAGCGCCTGCATGGCGTCTTTGTCAATGCCGGTGATATTTTTTTCCGGAGCTTTTGCCTTATGTTTTTCGATAAAGTGGTTTACGAGGAGAGGAATATCTTCCTGCCTCCTCCTGAGCGGCGGGAGCTCGATGGGAATAACGTTCAGCCGATAGTACAAGTCCTCACGAAAGCTCTTGTCAGCGATCGCTTTCTTCAGCTCCTTGTTCGTGGCCGCTACAACGCGCACATTGACCTTCCTGGTCTGAGTGTCGCCAATGCGGGTGAACTCACCTTCCTGGAGAACGCGAAGCAGTTTGACCTGCAGCGGCGCGGAAAGCTCGCCGATCTCATCCAGGAACAACGTCCCTTTGTCAGCTTCCTCCACCAGGCCCTTCTTGTCTGCGATCGCACCGGTGAACGAACCTTTGATATGGCCGAACAGCTCGGACTCGATAAGTCCGTCGGGGATCGCGCCGCAGTTCACGGTCACGAACTTCCTGCGCGTTCGGACGCTATTCGAGTGGATGGCCCGGGCCACCAGTTCTTTGCCGGTCCCGCTTTCTCCGGTGACCAGCACATTGCTTTCGCTGGATGCGGCATGACGCATGACCCGGAAGGTCTCGCGGAGCTCCTGGCTGTTCCCAATGATGCTCTGGAACGAATAGCGCGTGTCTAGCTGCGATCGAAGGGCGATGTTCTCGCGCTCCAGTTTTTTCTTTTCGAGCGCGCGTCGGAGCGGTATACGCACCTCGTCAGGGGTGAAGGGTTTGGGAATGTAGTCGTAGATGCCTTTTTTTACCGCGTCCACGGCCTGGGGAATGGTGCCAAACGCGGTGATAATGATAAAGATGCTGTCGGGTGAGGCGTCCTTGATTGCCTCGTAGAGCTCAAGTCCGTTCATGTTCGGCATCTTGAAGTCCGAAATGATGAGGTCGTAACTTTTCTTCTGGATGTCGTTGGCTGCGGAAATGCTGTCGGTGAACGTGGTCACCTCTATGCCTTCAAGTTCAAGGATGGCCTGTACGGCCTCGCACACGCTTGACTCGTCATCAACAACAATCGCTTTAAATTTATCCATGTATTGGAAGCCTCACTGTAAATGTTGTTCCCTTGCCGACCGTGCTGGCAACCTCGATATCCCCGCCATGTTTTTTGATGATGCCATAGCTTACCGCAAGACCCAGGCCCGTCCCCTTGGAGGCGTCTTTCGTGGTAAAAAACGGATCGAATATCTTATGGAGGTGTTCCTCGGGAATTCCCGCACCGGTGTCTGAAAAAACTATATTCACGTCTTTTCCCTGTTGCTGCGTCGAGACTTCGATCCTTCCTGGCGGTGAGATTGCGTGGATCGCATTCAAAAGCATGTTCATGACCACCTGGCCGATCTGAGCAGGGTCCGCATTGATATCAGGAAGGTTTGTTCCGAGCTTCATTTCAAGAGTGATACCTTTGAATGCGTCCTGAGCCACCAAAGAATCAGCGATCTCAGATACCGGTTGATTGACATTGATCTTCTCCGGCTTGATCACGGTTTCGCGCCCGAAGTTCAGCAGCTGCCGTACAATGGTACGCGCACGATTCGTCTCCCGGGCCATGAGTTTCAGCTTGTCGTGGCGGGGATCGCTCGGCGGACACTGTTCCAGCATGAGGTTGGAGAAGGTCAGGACCGAAGTCAGGGGGTTGTTGATTTCATGAGCAATCCCCGCCGCCAGTTTGCCCACCAGCGCCAGTTTTTCCGCTTCAACCAGCTGGGCCTGCTTCTCCCGCAGTTTTTCGATCGTGTGCTCCAGAGACCAGAGGGCGTTCTTGAGCCGGTCCTCCATCTGGTTGAACGCGGTCTCCAGAGAAGCCAGCTCATCTCTGCCCTTTACTTCAATATGCTCAGAGAAATCGCCATCGGCGATTTTTCGAGAAATCTTCTCAAGCGTCCGAATCGGCGTCGCGATACTGGTCGCAAGCTTGATATTAATGACGATCCCGACGATGATGATAAGAGCAAGAGCCAACACCTGCAGGTTGATGGACATTTTGATCGTTGTCGCAATGTCCGAACGCTCTTTTTTTGAAAGATTCTGAGTAAAAACCTGGATCTCCCTCGCGGTCAGGCGCATCTTGTCCAATGATTTTTTCTCTGCTTCATACAGATTGTAGAGATTTGCCACAAGGGTCTGATAGAACCGGACCTCTATATGGGAACCGAGCTGCGAAGCATCATAGGTCCGCATGAACATATCATAGGCGTCTTTGTTCTTGTAGAGCATGATGTTTTTCTCGTACCGCCTGAGCACCAGGAGCGATTGGAGCTCCGCATTTGAAACAGCCAGCTCCGTCGCCCGCCCTCGCTTTCGTACCAGCGTTTCCTGCTCTTCCTGTGCGATGAAGTTTCTGGCAATGTCCGTGATCAAGCGCTCATACTCGGTGATGGCGGCCTTCATCATGGTATAATTATCGCTGCCGATTTCAAGAACAATTTCCGTCTGGATGGCAGCAATGCTGTTTTTTAAAGTTGCAAGGTATTTTTTTAATTCATCGAGGCTTTCTTCATCCTTGAACAGAAGAAAGTTCTTTTCGTATCGTCGCACTTCGAGGATTGTATTGGTGATGTCGTCTGCCGTTTCCACTAAGACCAGCCGCGTTGAGATCGTGCGGAGTTCTTTATAGGCAAAAAAACCGAGAAGTACCGCGAGGAGGATATACAGTCCGAAACCAAGGAAGAGTTTGTCCCGTATTTTCATGGTTAGAAATTCCAGACATCGGCCGCAGATTTATCAGCGTTAGAAGCGGACAAGGCGCAGCATCTACTGGGTGATTATGACGCTACCTTACCATACTTCTCCGTATGCTGCAAAGGGAATAATGAAAAACCGCAGGCACACGAAATTCTGCATACCTGCGGTGTAGGAATATGACTTCAGAGCATCAGGTTCTATGCCTCTTTTTTTACCTTAGCTTTCTTCATGGTAAGACCAATACCCTCGAAAAGATAGAAAATTGCATAGCCCCACCACATGGTGTAGAACACATAGAAGACGAGGAGTCCGGACAGCATTCCGGCATGCTCGCTTACGTTGTTGGTATCGATATGATAGAAGTTGTACGCAGGCTCGATCGCTTTTTTAACAACCTCACTCACCATTTTTGCTTCCGCGATCATTTTTGCCTTTTCAAACTCCTTGTTCACCCGGGTCAGCCCGTTATGCCACTGTCGAAACATCTTTTTTTCATCATCTGTTCCATAGCGGATTTTAATCTTTTCTCCATCGTTCTTGAACATGGCATCAGCATCCTGAAGCGCTGAAGCGAGCACCTGACCAAGGTCACCTTCAATTTTAACGGCGGTACCGTTGAGTTCAACTTTGGCGCCTGCGGTGCTGAAAACCTTAGCAATGTTCGCCGCGCGTTTTTCAGCGTCACCCGGCAGATCCTCAGGTTTCCCTGCTTTGATAGATACAACGAAGGGTTTCCCCATGAACTGTTCGCTGTTCTTGACGACTTTGGGGATAAAGTACGAGGATCCCTTGGCAAGTTTATTAAAACTTTCGTCCGCAAACTCCAGTCCGTTCTTTCCCTGGAAAACCGGCGAAAAGATTGCGAACAGCACACCCAGGAATGTTATGGCAAATAAAGCGCCGATATTGAATGGCTTTGAATTTTTGACTAGCATGTTATGCTCCCTCCTTTACCAACACTGGCGCCGCCTGCTCATCTTCGCCTCTAAGCGTTTTGATATTGACGAGGAACTTGCCGATGACCCATGCAGCGAATATGGTTACCACAATCCAGAATACAATATTGCCGAAGGATTCGATGTTTTTAACGATAGATGGCGACCAGTCGATCATCTCAAGCTCCACCATCTTTTTCGGTAATGTCGCTACGCGGTTAATGAAACCTGCAAGAATAGATACCGCGTAGAAACCGCGAATATGGATGCCTTTTACAACCTTGGTTGTGAGCGCTCCTACCTGGATTCCGATCAGCGAACCAAGAAGCATTCCCATGGCGAGCGTGTAAAATACATACCCGTAAATAGCGTACTGGGTTATGGACGCAAGACCGGCAGTAAAGATGATCTGAAGAATATCCGTACCCACCGTGGTCATGGAAGAAACACCAAACACATAGACAAACATGGGGAACGTGATGAACCCGCCGCCAACGCCCATGATGGCCGCCATGATACCTACGATTACTCCGCCCAGCGCCACGATCACGCCCGATATCTTCCTTCCACCCTGACAAAAATCCTCGTCAAAACAGATCATCGGCGAGAGCTTGATGTTCTGGACCTTTTTTGACAACTCTGTCATGCCTGATGAACCGCCGTGCGCATCACCGGTGTCCTTGTTGTTCCGCGATTTTAAGAAGTCGATGAGCGCATACGTGCCCAGGAAACCAAGCAGGACCGCATACACGAGGCTGATGAATGCTTCAGAAAGTAGAGGGTCTTTGTCATAGAGCGCCTTGTTCAATGAACCGCCGATGAATGTGCCGCCTGCCGAACCGACAAGGAACGCCACCGCAAGCTTGACCGATACATTTCCCAGTTTCTTGTGAACTGATGTACCCATGATCGCTTTGGCAAAAATATGGAACAAGTCCGTGCCGACCGCGAGAATACCTTTAACACCGGCTGCCATAAGCGCCGGAGTGATAATAAAACCGCCGCCAGCGCCGATGCACCCGGTGATGAGACCTGCGCACAAGCCGATCGCAATGGAAACCAGAAATATATTTGTTGAGTAGAATGCCGGTGCATATGCGGTTTTGCTCCCGATCATATCGCCAGCTTCCGCCAACATTACGAGCGCGATCGGCAGGAGCGCTGCGAGCAATATCAGCATTTTTTTCCGGTTCTTGATGATGCTCATCGATACCTCATAATCCCATTGGGCGTGTGCCTGGGACGACAACTTTAGAAATTCAAATACCCTTCGTGCTACGTTCATGTCTGAATCCTCCTTATCTATAGTAGAATGCTTATTACCTGATTTTTTCCAATTCTGTCTGGATTTTATATTTTGTCCCCATTCCCGTTAGCCTGGTATATGCAATCGGGTTTGCATCGGAGCCAATGAGCAAACGATGAAGCAGAAGCACCGGCGCACCTTCCACGGCTTTAAGCAGGCCCGCAGCCTCTCCCTGAATTTCACCGACTTCGATGGTCTGTACAACCTTAAATATCTTTTTTATTCCTTTTTCCTGGATCAGGTCATAAAACGACCTCTGGGAGACATCCTCATGTTCTATCCCGGGAAACACTGCGAGTGACACAAAAGATTCTTCAAGATATGCCGGCTCGCCGTCCACAACCCGTCTGCACAAAATATAGTAGGCATGTTCGGCATTACCGTTGAACCGGAGAAAGGCTTTCATCTCCGTATTCGGCTCTTTCAGACCTTTTTGCAACACCTCTCTTTTAGCTTTCACCCCCTCTCCGAACATATCCTCGGTTAATCGCGTTTTCATGGCAATCCCGAGATCCATCAGCGCGTGCGTGACAAAGGTCCCTTTGCCCTGCAGTTTTTTCAGATACCCGTTCCTGCCCAGTTCAGATATGGCCATTCTCACTGTCGCTTTGCTCACGTCATACACACGGCAAAGCTCATCTTCTGTCGGGATTTGCGTGCCGTTCGGCCATTCCCGGGTCTCGATCTTTTCTTTAATGATCGAATACATCTGGACGTAGAGTTTTTGCTGACTTTCGCGATCAACGACTTTATCTGTCCACATATGCTTAGTTCGACCTGTCCTTATAATGTTTAAAGCGAGACAAAAAAATTGGCGGTCTCGTGAGTTTGCCGCTTTTTGTACTCACGCTCCCCGCCAATGCCTCTGACTACCGGTTCGGCATTCGAGAGAGTTATCAAACCTCGTTGCAGTTCGAGTTATTTCCCGGCTGATTCCCAGGCAGTTTTTTTAAGCATCTCCAACGGCCTGCTTGTTTCCTCGGTGCCAGCTAGTGAATTGCCCGACTGCCGGTTTGCTTCATCATATTCACCAGCTTCTGCGAACGTTACGGCAACCATGATATCCTCAATCTTTTTCATCAGCTTATTCATGTTAACCTCCGCTCTTTATTTGCTAATGTATATTCAATTAAAATGCCAATACATATCATATTGATATTATTGTTGATAATTATCAAGTCGGACATGTGGTGCACCTAATAGTTGCACATAAAACAGAAAAAAGGTGTTCTGTCGAGGGTATTGACGCAATTAAATGATGCGCCTGTTAGGTTATGTTGCTATCTTGTATTGTTTGATTTTTCTTTGGAGCTGCTGGCGGTAAATTCCTAGACTTGATGCTGCGCGGGATATGTTGCCGTTCGCTTCTTGTAATGCGGTAGAAAGGGTTTCTTTTTCAAAAGCTGCCAATGATTCTTTCAGTCGGGTGGAGGTTGCTCTTGTTTTTATCGGAGCTTGACTGACCGACGCGGGCAAATCCGCCGGCAGTATTTCAGCAGTGTTTGCAAAGGAGATGGCTCGTTCTATGATATTTTCAAGTTCCCGTATGTTTCCGGGGTAGGTGTGGTTCATCAGGATCTTCATCGCATCCGAGGTGACGCCTTTGATAAGGATATCTTTTCTCTTTGCGGCGTGGTCCTGAATAAAATGCCGTACGAGAAACGGTACATCCTCCATGCGGTCACGAAGCGGTGGTAAATGGATATTGATGACGTTCAGCCGATAATACAGGTCCTCTCTGAACGCCCCCCGCAGGCAGGCAACCTTGAGATCGCGGTTCGTTGCCGTGATAAAGCGAAGATCGACCTTCATTTGGCGCATCCCTCCGATCCTCATGATCTCCCCCTCCTGGAGAACGCGTAGAATCTTGGTCTGGAACATGGGAGAAACATCGCCGATCTCATCGAAAAAAACCGTGCCCTGGTCCGCCTGCTCAAGAAGTCCTTTCTTCGTGTACTGGGCTCCGGTGAATGCGCCTTTTTCAAAACCGAATAATTCTGACTCAAGCAACGTGTCGGGGATCGCCGAGCAGTTGATGGTCATAAATGTTTGTTCGTTCCGCGGACTCCACCGGTGGATCGCGCGGGCGATGAGCTCCTTGCCCGTACCGCTCTCGCCGGTGATCAGCACATTGCTTTCGCTTGCAGCGGCTTTTTTTATCAGACCGAAGATGTCCTGCATAGCCGGGCTCATGCCGATGATCTCATCGAAGCCGTATTTATGGTTTAGTATTTTTTTCTTATGCCGGGTGAATGCATCGGTAAGTGCATCGCTCGTAAGCGGTTTTTCCAGATAATCGCTGGCGCCCAGTTTCAAAGCATCTACCGCTTTTTTTATCTCAGGTCGCGAGAATACGATGACCGGCATTCGATGTCGGATGTCAAGAAGCCTGTCCTGCCATCCTTCGGCATCAAGATCGAGAAAAGCGATGTCATAGATTGCACCGGCAGAGGTCGGGGAACCTGCGGAATTCGGAGAGGCAAGATAGGATTTCAAGTCCTGCGTGTCTGGCGAAAAGCCAGCGGACTTGAACAGTCCGTAAAGTTCCTTTGCCTCAGGGGAAATAATGAGGATGTTCAGCATAATTGTTATACGCTCGAGCTTTGCAGGCCGGGTATCATGCCGGGATCAGGACCTTGCCCTTACTACAAGAACAGCGCAGGAGGTAAGTACGATAACGCGCTCTGCAATACTCCCCATGAGGAGCCTTCCCAGCCCTGTCCGACCATGGCTGCCCACGACGATGAGGTCGGCCTTTTTCTCTCTGGCAATCTCCATGATGGCGTCGGCAGGCCTGCCGCTCATGACAAAGGCTTTCACCGAAACGCCTTCCTTCAGGGCCGCCTCCTTGACCGCTTTGGCGTTTTTCTCCGCCTCATGCATCTCCTTTTCCGCGATAAGCTCTTTCTGGGTCATGGTGAAATCTATGTCTGTGGGAGTCATGATCTCCGAAGGAACCACGGCGATAACCGTAAGCTCGCTCTTGTTGTTTTTGGCGATCCCGATCGCCTCTGAAGCCGCTGCCAGGGAATACTTTGATCCATCCGTCGCGATCACAATATTTTTAAAATCCACCTGTGCGGCTTTTGGCACCACAAGCACATTACAGGGCGCATGTCCGATCACTCGGGAAGTCGTGCTACCCATAGCGAGCCGTTTGAGTCCGGTCCGACCGCGCCGGCCCATAATGATCATTGATATCATATTTTTTTCGGCTTCCTGGGTGATATAGTTATAGGAGTCCTCTCCTTCAAGAATGCGGGTTGAGCACACAACACCCTCCTTCTTTGCCAGCGTTTTCACGGACTCAAGATGTTCCCGTGCGGTCTTTTCGGCTTTTTCAAGCAGCTGAGGCGCGATTGTTTCATATTCTGGATTCGTTTCGATCACGGATATCGCAGAGAGTTTGCTTGAACATTTCTTTGTAAGTCGGATTGCCTCCCGGATAGCGCCTTCGCTAAACTGTGACCCGTCAGTGGCTAAAAGCAGTTTTTCTGTATTCATAACCGGACAAATCTCTGCCATAGTGACCTCCAGATTTTTTTAATATTGTTTCAGTAATATTCATAGAGACAGCGTTGCGCAACATTTTGAGGCACTAAATTTTTTTATGCACCATAAATATCATAGATGTTATTTTTAAACATGTCAACCTGTTTGGAACGGTTTTAAAAGATGTGTCCCATAATAATACCGACTCGTTTGCATGAAAGCACTATATGCCTTGTTAGGTGTTGTCGCATATTCCAAGAACCTGAATCTTAGGGCACCAAATGACCAGAAGCGTTGTGTTTGCTTCCGCGCATATTCTTGCGTTATTTACGCAGTAACAAAACTGCGCTTCATTTAGCAACCATTGATAAAAAGGAGCAACATATAGGTCATGGCCACCGCAAAATATATGCAAGCACGGAATTAAACCCGACGGACGAGATCGTCAGCTTTGCTAAGGCAGAGAAAATGGAAGTTCTACTCTGCCCCCAGAAATTTACAAAGATTATTAATAAATATCTCAGTTGCGGGGGCTTCAGAACTGGCAAGCGAAGCTTGTTCCAGATACTGTTTCGATGGTCACTCATGGTATCGAGTATGCTTGGCAGAATGGGCCTCTTCGAAAAGGCGGTCCGGACCGCAGCCACATTGGTGGTGACCATGGGTCCTGTCGGCATTCTCCTGTATGTCTTGTGCGAAGTATGCGATTCACAATAATCAGCAGTTCATTCAGGGCTCGAAATCAGTCATGTCGATCTCCCAAAACTTCCCAGACTTATGGTTGGGTTTGAGCGTTTTTTTGAGCGGTATTGGGACACTGAGGGTCTTCCAGATTCGAAGCAGCTCCTGCTGAAGTTGTGGAGAGTTCCCAGCAAGGACAAGGCCCGTCAGAATCTGAACCAGCAGTACGTTTCTGAGTGCGATCATATATATATCGGGGTGCATTTTTGCCTCCATATTTTTTGGTAAATTTTAAAATTTATAGAATGGATACAGAAGGTTCTGTTGTAAAAGAATCCTGTTCATGCAATACCGGTGTTTCAAAAATACCCTCTTCTGCAAAAGCAACAGCAACCCAAAGATCTTCGATTATCATCACAAGATTTTTCATATTACCTCCAAATGGATTTGAATAGGATACCTGCAAAGTCTTCACACATGCTAATGCAATGAAAATGCCTGCTTGTAATATATTGTAATAATGTCATGTTTTTATTATTTAAAAACATGGTGCAACTATTTATTGCACATGGGCTTGCCTTAGCCCAATCATGCGACATTATTTCTACTAGAAACGCTAAACACGCAGTGCAGCCAAATGTTGCACATTAATGTTTTGTTGCGCTTCTTTTTCTGCAGTACAAAATGAACCTGGTTGTGCGAAAATAAATGTTGTCAATAAGGACAGAAGGGGTCCATAATCACCTTGCCCGTAGGAAAATCGTAATTGCCATGCTTTCGTATTGACGGAATCGAAACTAAAATTGTGTTGGACATGGACTTTCGGTGCGGTTCTGCAAGCCAGAATCAAGTATTCAGATCTGTCAACCTTCCTGACAGCTGAAGTGCGACGCTTAGAGTAAACATTCGGTAAGAGAAACATCACATCGAAAGGGAACTGCATTACCATCCCGGTATTTGATCTTGTGTTGGCATGGCATCACGATAAACAGCTTATAAGATAGCTCCACCGGAACGAAAAATATCTTGCCAGAAAAATTCTGTTCTGCTATAGTCATGCTTCACAGAAGATGTCAAAATTGCTCCTTTTTTAATGGCTCAATTTACATGCTTGCCTAAGTTTTCCGTGGAAGCTAATAATACAGCAAAAATAGGGTTAAAAAAAACGGACAAAATGCCTCCGCGTCGCTGCATAACTGCAGGATAATTAATCAAAATAGCTACTATCCACACCTGTGGATAAGCATGTTTGTAACCAAAGGCGTTTTTTCAAGAGTTTTCGAGGTTTTTATGGATCAGGAACGAGCATGGGAAGAGATACTTATTCTCATAGAAAACCGGATGTCAAAGCAGAATTTCGATACATGGTTCAGCCAGTCGAAGTTGGTGTCGCTTGACGGCAACATGCTGCAGATAGAGGTGCCGAGCAAGTTTCACCGTGACATGATCAGGGATCGACATTGGGAAGTTCTGACTGAAGTAATCAAGGAAGTCACGAAACGTGACGATATGGTTATTGACTTTTTTGTCCAGCCGCAGCCAATAAAAAAAGCTGCACGACATGCAAAGGAAGAGAAAAAAGAGGGCCGTGATGAAAAATTCGGTGTCTTTGAAAAAAAATATACCTTTGACACCTTTGTAGTCGGACCGAGCAATCAGTTTGCACACGCTGCAGCCAAAGCAGTTGCTGATGCCCCGGGAAAGGCATACAATCCGCTTTTCATATACAGTGGTGTCGGTTTGGGCAAAACACACTTGATAAACTCCATTGGCCATCATGTTCAGAGCAGGATGCCGCGGGTAAAAGTTGCATACCTATCATCCGAACAATTCACGAACGAGCTTATCAATCGCATAAGCCATCAGCGGATGGAGGAGTTTCGTCAAAAATACCGGAATATGGACCTCCTCCTCATCGACGACATTCAGTTCATCGCAGGCAAGGAACGGACCCAGGAGGAATTTTTTCACACCTTCAACACGCTCTATGAAGCACAGAAGCAAATCGTCCTCACCAGCGACCGTCAACCCAAAGACATCCCTGACATCGAAGAACGGCTTCGGTCTCGTTTTGAATCCGGCCTTATTGCAGATATTCAGTTGCCGGATCTTGAAACAAGAATCGCAATCGTTAAGAAAAAAGCTCAATTTTGGAACATTCGCCTGCCCGACGATGTTGCGGAGTTCCTGGCTTCGACCATGCGAAGCAACGTCCGTGAGCTTGAAGGTGGTTTGGCAAAACTTGGGGCTATTTCATCGCTAACCAATCACGAACTTACCTTGGAACTGGCCAAAACCGAGCTCAGACATCTCCTGGACAACAGGGAAAAGAGCATTACCAACGAGCTTGTGCAGAAAGTTGTTGCTGAATCGTTCGGTATAAAAATTGCCGATATGAAATCCAAACGACGGACGAAAACGGTGGTTCTGCCGAGACAGGTAGCCATGTCTCTCTGCCGTAGTCTCGTGGGCTCTTCTTTGCCGGAAATCGGCCATTTTTTCGGCGGCAGAGATCACAGTACCGTTATTCATGCCATTAAAGTGATAGAAGAAAAAAAGGAAAAAGACCCGGAACTTCGAGCCAGAATAGAGTTCCTCATTAAACAGATAAGAGCTTGAAATAAAATAGCAAAAGATTAAATTATTGTGTTGCTATTTCATAAGGTTTCTGATACTATTTTAGGCGTTACAGGAGGCTTTCTTCGATGAAACTGAAAATAAAGAAAGACGAAATCCTGAAAGGATTACAACGAATCCAGGGTGTCGTGGAAAAGAAAAACACCATGCCCATTCTCTCCAACATGCTGCTCATAGCAGACAACGATGGGGTGGAGATTGTTGCCACGGACCTGGAAATCGGATTGCGCGGCCGCTATACTGCGGAAGTGGAACAGGCAGGGGCAGTCACGGTGTCCGCAAAAAAAATGTACGAGATTGTCCGCGAGCTTCCTGATGAAGATATTCAAATCACGGTTGAGGACGCTAACTGGGTAAAGATCAAGTCGGGCCACTCGCAATTCAAGCTTGTCGGGCTGCCCAGGGATGAATATCCTGCGCTGCCTGATGTCGAAGAAGACGGCATGATCGTCATTGAGGGTGATACCCTGCGGGACATGATCAAAAAAACGCTCTACTCGGTCGGAGAGAATGATGCGCGATATGTACTGAACGGACTGTATATTCATATGACACCGTCAAAGAGCGGTCTGACGATCCGTATGGTAGGTACTGATGGCCACCGTTTATCCATGATAGACCGGATGGTGGATGCAAAACATAAAGAAGAGAGTATGATCATCCCGAAGAAGGCGATGATGGAACTCCGGCGAATACTCGAAGAGGATGCATCGGGGACCGAGCTTCGGCTGGGATTCAGCAAAAACCATGCGTTGTTCAAGCGTGACGGGTTGGTCATGGTATCAAAGCTCATCGAGGGCAACTATCCCAACTACCTTCAGGTCGTTCCAACGCAGAACACCAAGAAGATCAAAGTTTCCAAGGATGTTTTCACCCACGCAGTGAAACGCGTTTCGATTCTGTCAAAAGAAAAAACCAACGCAGTTAAGCTGCAGCTTGAAAAGGACCGGCTTGTTCTTTCCACCAACAATCCTGAAGTAGGAGAGGCAAGCGAGGACCTTGTCGTGGATTATAAGGGAGAAGCGCTTTCCATCGGATTTAATTCGCGCTACCTTATGGATGTACTGATGGCGCTGGACCGAGAGAACATCGCACTGGAATTGAATGATGCCTTGAGCCCATGCCTGATTACCGAAGAAGGCGATGAGCATTACAAATGCGTTGTGATGCCGATGAGGGTGTAAGTCGGGTACCTGCAAGGCTACTGATAGAACGAAATATAACTTCGCTACTAGTGCCCCTGTTAAGCAGCATGATCGTGAGCTGATTTTTGTTTCGTGAGGGATTTCCGCAACCCGCGGGCAAATCCCTCTTTTTGCGAGGAGTGGATGGAATATACGGCAGACAGCATAAAGGTGCTCGAAGGCCTTGAGGCGGTGCGCAAGCGACCTGCCATGTACATCGGCAATACCGCGAGTGTCGGACTGCATCACCTTGTCTACGAGATCGTTGACAACAGCGTGGACGAAGCGATGGCCGGCTTCTGCAAAAACATCGACGTCATCATCCATATTGACAACAGTGTCACGGTGATCGATGATGGTCGCGGTATTCCTACCGCGATGCACAGCGTGCAGAAGCGTTCGGCAGCGGAAGTCGCCCTGACCGTTCTTCATGCCGGCGGTAAGTTTGACAGCGATGTATACAAGGTTTCGGGCGGGCTTCACGGTGTTGGCGTATCGGTCGTTAATGCGCTCTCCGAATGGCTAGAGCTTGAGATCAAGCAGAACTGCCAGGTATTCCAGCAACGATATGAGCGCGGCCACCCGCAAGCCCCCCTTACGGTCACCGGTACGACAACGACCACGGGCACCAAAATCACCTTCAAGCCCGATTTTCAGATCTTCGAGGACCGGGAATACAGTTACGATGTTCTGTCACAGCGCCTGCGCGAGCTCGCATTTCTGAACCGGGGACTCAAAATATCGATTGCCGATGAACGGGCCAGCAAAAAGCAAATGTTCTTCTACGAGGGCGGCATCGGTTCTTTTATCGAGTACTTGAACAAGAACAAAAATCCTCTCCATCCCGCTCCGATCTATCTTTCAAAAGAACGTGACGGGATCTTTGTCGAAATAGCCTTGCAGTACAACGACAGTTATGTAGAACAGGTTTTTTCCTTTGCGAACAACATTAACACCCAGGAAGGCGGCATGCATCTCGTAGGGTTCAAGGCCGCGCTTACTCGTACGGTGAACAGTTATGCGGTGGCGAGCGGTCTGATCAAGAACGGAGACGAGGCGCTGTCAGGCGAAGATGTACGCGAGGGTCTCACGGCTGTGGTGAGTGTACGATTGCCAAACCCACAGTTCGAAGGCCAGACCAAGACCAAGCTGGGTAACAGCGAGGTTAAGGGCATCGTCGAGGCTATGGTGAATGAATCCCTTGGCGCCTATCTCGAAGAAAACCCTGCGGTGGCGCGCAAAGTGGCTGAAAAGGGCATGAACGCAGCCCGGGCTCGTGAGGCTGCCAGGAAGGCTCGTGAGCTAACGCGGCGCAAAGGCGTGCTTGACTCCACGTCGCTGCCGGGCAAGCTCGCAGATTGCCAGGAAAAGGATCCTGCACTTTCCGAGCTCTTTATTGTCGAGGGAGATTCTGCAGGTGGATCGGCCAAACAAGGCAGGGACCGGAAGAACCAGGCGATTCTTCCGCTCAAGGGCAAGATCCTGAATGTTGAGAAGGCACGTTTCGATAAGATGCTGTCCAGCGACGAAATCAGGGTCCTTATCACTGCTCTCGGAGCGGGAATCGGTTCTGAAGAGTTCAATATCGCCAAGCTTCGCTATCACAGAATTGTTATCATGACCGACGCGGACGTCGATGGCGCCCATATCCGTACGTTATTGCTCACGTTCTTTTATCGCCAGATGCCCCAGATCATTGAGCGGGGTTATCTCTATATCGCCCAGCCGCCGCTCTTTAAAGTAAAGCGCGGCAAGACCGAGCGCTATATCAAGGACGATTCGCGGATGGAGGATTTTCTCCTCGATCTTGCGGCCGAGGACATCGATCTTTTCGCTCCCGAGCAGGACAGGTGGCTTACCGGCGAGGGGTTGACAACGACGCTAAAAAAGCTCGTGCAATTTGAACGGACACTGGACAAGTACCGCAGAAAGAGATTGGATGTCATGGTCCTGAGGTCGCTCCTGCTCGATAAAACGTTCACCAAGGCCGACCTCAAGGAAGAGAGCAAGCTCAAAGTACTTGCGCTGGCTGTGGAGGAATATCTTAAACTGCTGCATCCCAAGACAAAGACCGAGTGGGCGATTGAACAGGATGAGGAGCATCAGGCCCTGCGGCTCCGTTTCGATTCCAAATACGATGCTGCACATTCGAGCATCATCCTTGACGAGAACTTTGTGAATACACCGGAGTTCCGCGAGCTTCAGAGCCTTTCCCCTGCGTTGCTCGGACTCGCCGGACCGACCTACACGGTTCGCGAAAAAGGCGAAGAAAAAAGCTTTAATGACACGGGAAAACTGGTGCACTACGTTCTCGAACTCGGCAAAAAAGGCCTAGCGATCCAGCGGTATAAAGGTTTGGGCGAGATGAACCCTGACCAGCTCTGGAAAACCACCATGGATCCCGAAAAACGAACGTTCCTCCAGGTCACGATCGAAGACTCTGTCAAAGCCGACGAAATTTTCACCATCCTCATGGGTGATGCCGTCGAGCCGCGCAGGGCCTTTATCCAGCGCCATGCTCTGGAAGTAAGAAACCTGGACGTTTGACACGTGCGGAATTAGCAGGACGCAAAGAGCGCCAGAATTAGTGAGATAACTTATTCCTATGGAATCACAAGAAATAAAAAACTCCATCAACATCGAGCAGGAGATGAAGACCTCCTACCTCGATTACTCCATGAGTGTGATCGTTGGCCGGGCGCTGCCCGATGTTCGCGACGGATTGAAGCCCGTTCATCGTCGCATCCTGTACGCCATGTTCCGTGAAGGCCTCCTGCACAATAAGAAGTATTCCAAAAGCGCCGGCGTGGTCGGCGAAGTCCTGAAGAAGTACCATCCCCATGGTGACAGCGCAGTTTACGATACCATGGTTCGTATGGCCCAGGATTTCAATATGCGCTATCCCCTTGTTGACGGTCAGGGTAATTTTGGAAGCGTGGACGGCGATCCGGCAGCGGCCTACCGGTACACGGAGGCAAGGCTCACGAAGCTGGCCGAGGAACTGCTCGCCGACATCGATAAAGAGACGGTTGATTTCACGCCCAATTTCGATGAAACGACGGTGGAGCCGACCGTGCTTCCGACACGGGTGCCGAACCTGCTTATTAACGGGTCCGCCGGCATTGCCGTGGGTATGGCAACGAATATCCCGCCTCATAATCTTTCCGAGGTCGTGGACGGACTTCTGCTGATGATCGACAATCCCGAGGTCACCATTCCGGAACTCATGGCTGTCATCAAGGGTCCGGATTTTCCGACCGCAGGTTTCATCCACGGCTTTGAAGGAATCAGGCAGGCTTATTTGACCGGCCGCGGCATCATCCAGATGCGCGCTCGGGCCGTGATCGAGGAAGGCAAAGGAGACCGCGAGAGCATCATCGTGACCGAGCTTCCCTACCAGGTGAACAAAGCACGACTGCTTGAACGGATCGCAGAACTGGTTCAGGAAAAAAAGATCACCGGCATCTCGGAGATTCGCGATGAGTCGGACCGCCAGGGCATGCGTATCGCGATCGACCTTAAAAAAGGCGAGATTTCGACCGTGATTCTGAATCAGCTCTTTAAACATACCGCCATGCAGTCGACATTCGGTGTGATCATGCTCGCCCTGGTGAACAACCAGCCGCGCGTACTGAATCTACGCAAGCTGCTGTCGAACTTTATCCAGCATCGCAGGGAAGTCGTCGTGCGCAGAACGAAGTTCGATCTGAGAAAGGCTGAAGAACGGGCTCATATTCTGCTCGGTCTCAAGATCGCCCTCGACAACCTCGATGCGGTCATCGCCCTCATCAAGGCTTCAGCGAATCCTGAAGAAGCCAGGACCGGCCTGGTGCGCGAATTCAAACTTTCAGAGATCCAGGCTCAGGCCATTCTCGAGATGCGGCTTCAGAGGCTCACCGGCCTTGAGCGCGACAAGATCATAGCCGAGTACGAAGAGGTTTTACAAGAAATTACGCGGCTGACGGCGATTCTGGGGTCTGATGTGCTGGTGATGAAGATCATTCGCGACGAACTGCTCGCAATTAAAGCTGAATATGGAGACGAACGCAGAACTGAGATCGTCGCCCAGGCCTCTGAGATCGACATCGAGGACCTCATTAAGGACGAAGAGATGGTCATCACCATTTCCCGTGCCGGCTATATCAAACGGGCGGCGCTCACCACCTATCGGGCGCAGCATCGTGGCGGTAAAGGCAAGATGGGTATGGAGACAAAGGATACTGATTTTGTGGAGCGGCTTTTCACGGCCAGCACGCATAACTACATTCTTTTTTTCACGAACAAGGGACGTGTTTACTGGCTCAAAGTACATCAAATCCCCGAAGCCAGCAGACAGGCCAAGGGCAAAGCCATTGTGAACTTGATCCAGATCAGCCAGGATGAGCGGGTAACGGCCGCACTTCCCGTGAGACAATTTTCTCCCAGCACGTTCATTCTTATGGCGACCAAGAGAGGCATCATCAAGAAAACAGAATTGGAATCCTACAGCCATCCCCGGCCGTCCGGCATCATTGCGATAACGCTTGAAGAGGGTGATGAGCTTATTGCAGCAGAAGTGACCAATGGTACCAGCGATGTATTCCTCGGAACGCGAGACGGACTTTCAATTCGCTTCTCGGAGACCGATGTGCGCGAGATCGGACGCACCGGCAAGGGTGTGATCGGGATTCGGCTCGAAGAGGACAATGAGGTCAAGGGTATGGAGATCGTGCGCGACAACTCCACGATCCTTACCGTTACCGAGAAGGGATACGGGAAGCGGAGCACGCTCGAAGACTATCGAAGCCAGGGCAGGGGCGGTAAGGGCATCTTCACCATCAAAATCACCGAAAAGAACGGGCATGTCATCGGCATGGCCCAGGTGTCCGAGGAAGATGAGATTATTCTCATAACCACGAACGGAAAAGTGCTGCGCATCCGAGCAAAGGACATTTCCGTGCAGGGGAGAAACACGCAGGGCGTGCGTCTTTTCGATATTGACGAAGCAGACAAGGTGGTCAGTTTTGCGAGGCTGGTTGAACGCGAAGAAGAAAAAGACTCCGAGCAGGGCAAGAGCATTCCGGAGACCGTACAGGAAACATGAGTCGACTTGCATGGCCGCTTATTGTATGCCTTCTGTTCGCGGCTGGATGTGATGTCTTAGACAAACAGGCGGCCAATGAGTATGAGGCAGCAACAAAAAAGTGGAATGCTGGCGAATATCAGGCCGCTGTCGCACTGTACACCGAACTGGTCAGGCAACATCCGTATAGTCCCTATGCCGATAATGCACTGTACTGGGTAGGTGTGACCCAGTTCCTGTATCTTGACGAGACGTCAAAGGCTTTGCGGACCCTTGAGCTGGTTATAAAAAGATATCCGAATCGAGATATGGCGCCGGCAGCACAGTTTTATATTGCTCAGATTTACGAGCTGGGTTATAACGACTACGGGCGCGCTGTTGAGGAATTCCGAAAAGCGTCTGAAAGTTCGGATCGCGACGTAAGGGAAAAAAGTCTTTATTGCCTTGCAGACAATCTATTTCGCCTCGGCAGCATAGAAGAGGCGCGGAAAACATGGTCTCGTCAAATATCGGAATTTCCGAAAGGCCCACAGTCTAGCCTAGCTTATTTCAGGCTCGGCACCGCGGCTTTTTCCAAGGGAGATATACGGGGAGCAGAGACATTTTACCGAAAAGCTCTTGAAAACGGGTCGGATCGCGAACTCTCGGTCAAGTCCACGTTTGCTCTCGCCGGGTGTTTGGAGGCGGACGACAATCTTCGTGAGGCACTCAAACTTTACCGGCAAATTGAACCGGTCTATCCGAATCCCGAGGCTATTCAGATCAAAATCAAGGCGATCGAGACCAGGATTCTGAAGAAAAGTTATTGACAATAGAAGAGGAGAATGCTAGTTTAAATGCTCGATTTACGGTTTGTCAGGGAGAATGGGAATGCGGTGAAGACGGGGCTGGCCCGCCGCGGTCTCGTTCTCGACCTTACGGAATTTCTCGAACTCGACAGTAAGCGGCGAGAGGCCCAGCTGGAAATTGAAACCCTTCGCCGTAAGCGGAATGAAGTGTCCGAGGAAATTGGTCGTCTGAAAAAGGCCGGCGAGCCCGCAGAGATTAAGGTTTCCGAGATGCGTGATGTGGGAGATCAGATTTCCGTTCTGGAAAACAGAGTCCGCGAACAAGAAGAAACTCAGCGTAACATCCTGCTTACCATTCCGAACCTGCCGCACGCGTCGGTTCCTGACGGTAAAGACGAGAATGACAACAAAGAAATACGGCGCTGGTCACCCGAAGGAAAAGAACCGCCGAAATTCTCTTTTGATCCCAAACCGCATTGGGATATCGCCGAGTATCTGGATATCATAGATTTTGACCGGGCCGCCAAAATCACCGGGGCCCGATTCGCTCTTTATAAAGGCATGGGTGCCAGGCTCGAACGGGCGCTGATCAGTTTCATGCTCGATCTGCACACAGCAGAGCATGGGTATTTAGAGGTATTGCCCCCGTTCATGGTGAACAAGGCAAGCATGACCGCTACCGGTCAGCTGCCAAAGTTTGAGGATGAGCTTTTCCGGGTGGAGAATGGAACATACTATCTGATTCCCACTGCGGAAGTTCCGGTGACGAATATACACCGGGACGAAATTCTTGCGGAAGAGAATCTCCCGTTGTTATATACTGCATATACGCCATGTTTCCGGCGAGAGGCGGGTTCATACGGGAAAGACACTCGCGGGTTGATCCGTCAACACCAGTTTAACAAGGTTGAACTGGTCAAATTCAGCAAACCAGCGGATTCATATGAAGAGTTGGAAAAACTGACCCTTCATGCCGAAGAAGTACTAAAGCGGCTTGGTCTTGCCTATCGGGTTATCGCTCTTTGTTCCGGAGATATGGGGTTTTCCGCGTCCAAAACGTACGACATAGAGGTATGGCTTCCAGCGCAGAACAAGTATCGCGAGATTTCCTCCTGCTCCAATTTTGAGGACTTTCAAGCGCGTCGTGGTAACATCAGATACAAACCGAAAGGAACCAAAAAAACCGAGTTGCTGCATACACTGAACGGGTCGGGATTAGCGGTCGGTCGTACGGTGGTGGCGATTCTGGAAAATTATCAGCAGCCGGATGGCACCGTCGTTATTCCCGATGTGCTCAGACCGTATATGGGTGGAGCTGACAGGATCGTCCGAAGAGTCTGAAGACTCAAACCGGAGAGATGGCCGAGCGGTTTAAGGCGGCGGTCTTGAAAACCGTTGAGCGAAAGCTCCGGGGGTTCGAATCCCTCTCTCTCCGCCAGGTAATAAAGTTCGGAGTTCGCAGTTCAGAGTTCGGAGTTCACAATATAAATGTTGTGATCGTAACTATTGACTCCCTGCACTGAACTCATACCTTTCGAACTGTAGTAAATACGGAGAGGTGGCCGAGCGGCTGAAGGCAGCTGCCTGCTAAGCAGTTGTGGGGGTAACTCCACCCCGGGTTCGAATCCCGGCCTCTCCGCCAGTTTATAAAGATCACCGGCCAGACTGCTGCAGGGTCTGAGAACAGGTGTGAATTTGAAACAGGAATATAATCCGCCGGATCATCGGACGGTAATCATCGTACAAAACATAAGGAGGAAACACCACATGAAAAAGCTGTTGGCATTGGTTCTGGTAGGCAGCCTCGCATTTTCTGTCGCAGGATGCAAAAAGAAAGAGGAAAAACCCCAATTACCGCCCGGCCATCCAAGTATGGAAGGCGGCATGCCTCCGCAGGCGGGAATGCCCGATATGCCCAAAGTCGATCGTTCCGTAAACGTCCCGAAAGAAGTAACGGCAAAATGGAAGTCTGTGAAGCTTGCCGTTGAGGATAAGGCCGCAAAAAGCACGAAAGAGTATACCGTTGCAGTTGGCTCTAACCTGGCAGTACCGAATACCAAGATCACCATCAAAGTGCTTGCATTCCTGCCGGACTTCCGGATGGGTGAGAAGGACATTACGTCTGCATCGGACAAGCCGAACAATCCCGCTGTGCAGGTTGTAATTCAGGAGCCCGGCAAAGAAGAGTGGAAGGGTTGGTTGTACTCGATGCATCCGGGTATCCATCCGTTCCAGCACGACAAAATCGCCCTCACGCTTGTGGGCGGAGTAGCAAAATAATCTTTGCCTTCGGATAACCGATAGCGATTTTACGCACAGATGCCTTATGCATCTGTGCACTTTATTTGCGCCCATAGCTCAGCTGGATAGAGCAACGGACTACGAATCCGTAGGCCAGAGGTTCGAATCCTCTTGGGCGCACCACCTATCTTTTACGAGCTTGGTTGTGAGACGCGGGCAATGAAGACCGGGATGGGGAAAAAGACTGACGAAGATTTTATGCGCATGGCTCTTGCTGAGGCGGAGCTTGCGGGGAGTCTTGGTGAAACACCGGTCGGCGCAGTGATCGTCATAGATGACGAGGTTATTGCCACGGCTCATAATATGCGCGAGACGTGGCAGGATCCTGTAGCTCATGCGGAGCTGTTAGCTATTCGAGAAGCATCTCTCCGCCTCAACAGGTGGCGGCTTTCTGATGCTACGTTATATGTGACTCTTGAGCCCTGTCTTATGTGCGCTGGCGCGCTGGTGCTCGCAAGGGTCGGCAGGCTGGTTTACGGATGCAGGGATCTCAAGGCGGGAGCACTCGGGTCCGTATATGACGTTGTTCGTGACCACAAGCTGAACCATACGTATCGAATAACTCCCGGGATCCTGGAGACCGCCTGCCGCAATGTACTCCAGAATTTCTTTGAGAAACTGAGAATAACGTCGCATTAAATATTCGCGAAGGGTGTCCGGGCGTCTAAAGAACTGCGAGGCACGATGCACGGAGAGGTGGCCGAGCGGCTGAAGGCGGCAGTCTCGAAAACTGTTGTGGGGGTAACTCCACCGGGGGTTCAAATCCCCCCCTCTCCGCCATGATTTTGACTACATATTTTGTTTGGAGTTTGTAGTTCGGAGTTCGTAATTCTGACTCCTAACGCATATCTCCGAACTCCGTCCTATTGTTACACGGAGAGGTGGCCGAGCGGCTGAAGGCGCACGCTTGGAAAGCGTGTTTAGGGAAACCTAACGTGGGTTCGAACCCCACCCTCTCCGCCATTTTTATATTTTAGTGCGTTTGGAGTTGTTGGTGCGGAGTTCGCATGTCAATTCCTCACTCATGACTCCTTACTCAGAACTGAAATAATAGTGCGCTCATGAGCCCGGGTCCTGCGCAACCACGTCCCGTGAACCCCGTCAGGTCCGGAAGGAAGCAGCGGTAAGCGGGAACCGGGTGTGCCGCAGGGAAACCCGGGTTCATGAGCTTTTCTTTTACCAACTAAACAACTATCTCCCGGGTTCAGCAATCAGAGTACGAGTGAGGAAGCCATGAGCTATCAAGTTCTGGCAAGAAAATGGAGACCGCAGGTATTCGATGATGTCGTCGGCCAGGGGCACATCACGCGTACCCTCCAGAATGCGATCGTTTCAGGAAGGCTTGCGCATGCTTTCCTGTTCTCGGGTCCCCGCGGTGTGGGCAAAACCACCACTGCTCGTATCCTTGCTAAAGCCCTCAACTGCACGCAGGGACCGACACCGAATCCATGCGGCATTTGCGATTCGTGTCTGGAAACCACCGCAGGCACTTCCGTGGATGTTATTGAAATAGACGGCGCTTCGAATCGCGGTATCGAGCATATCCGCGAATTGCGTGAGGCCGTGAAATATGCCCCTATTGGCGGGAAATACAAGGTCTACGTGATCGACGAGGTTCACATGCTCACGAACGAGGCCTTCAATGCCTTGCTGAAGACCCTCGAAGAACCACCGCCTCACATCATTTTCATATTCGCCACAACTGAACCACAGAAGATCCCCGCGACCATTCACTCCCGATGTCAGCGCTACGGTTTTAAACGTATTCCCCTCAATGAGATTATAGACCGGCTTCGAAAAATTGCTGTTGCCGAAGGAATTACGATATCCGATCCAGGGCTTGCCATGATTGCGCGCGCCGCTGAAGGCAGCATGCGCGACTCGCAGAGTCTGCTTGATCAGGCGGTATCCTATAGCGGCTTGAACATCAGGGACGATGAACTGCAAGCGACCCTTGGTTCGGTTGCCCAGGAAACGCTCATTACGTTCTCGGCGGCGCTGCTGTGTCGGGAAGCATCCGAACTTCTGAAGACCGTGGATCTTTTGCTCGAACAAGGTCAGGACATGCGCCAGTTCCTGTCAGGCGTGGTAGAGCATGTTCGAAATCTTATGATTGTAAAGATCACGTCCGAACCGGGGAACATCATTGAACTTCCGTCTACCGATATTGAGGCCATTAAACAACAAGCAATTGGCGCGGAATCCGACCACCTGCTCATGCTTTTCGATAGCCTGTCGAAGACCCTTGACGACATGCGTTGGTCGCCTCACCAGCGCTTCACCCTTGAACTGGGGCTTATAAAGTCATGCAATCTTGTGCCGCTTAAGCAACTCGGAGAAGTGCTCGGCAGGGTAACAGAGCTCGAGGCGAAGATTGCCTCAGGTGGTTTGAATGTGGCATCCTCTGCGCAGAGGGTTCATGAGCGACCCTCGGGATATTCTTCGAGGACGCCGGTTTCCTCGCAACGCGTTGCACCCGGCGCCCTGGTCGAGCATGGCGACATCTGGGGCAAGATCCTGTCAGCCCTGAAATCCAAAAAACCCAGTCTTGCCTCACACCTTGATCAGAGCAGAATGATCGAACTTTCTGATACCATGCTTCTCATTGGTGTCAAGGGAGGTTTCCCCGCTGAGCAGATTGAAAAAGCGGAGAATCGGAACATTCTCGAGCAGGTCGCAAGCGAGATTTTGAATAAAAAAATCCAGATAAAAATCCAGCCCCTGGCTGTGCAAGCAGAGGCGCCGGGAAAACACGATATTCGTACGACAACTTCGAAAAAAACCAAACCCGTTGAACAGGACCCGATAGCTCAGAATATCGCAAAGCTGTTCGATGGAGCGGTAATTGAACAAAACCCGCATGATGCGTGACAGCCTCCGACCAATAAAGGCCAGCCGTACGTACCATTTAATTTTTTAATATCCTGATAACCCCCGCCTTTTTTGTTGCAAAACCGCCAGATTTCTTTTATTATTAACTCCCCCAAACTGTCAATCGAACAAACGGAACAAGGGAAAAACTATTATGTCAAAAAATATCATAGGCAATTTAATGAAGCAGGCTCAGCAGATGCAGGAGCGAGTAAAAAAGCTCCAGGAAGAGGCTGCGGGCAAGACCGTCGAGGCTTCCTCCGGCGGCGGCATCGTGACGGTAATGGCAAATGGCAGGCAGGAGGTTCTTTCAATTAAGATCGATCCTTCCGTTGTGGATCCAAAGGAAATTGAAATGCTGCAGGATCTGGTCACGGCCGCAGTAAACGAAGCTCTTCGGAAATCCCAGGATCTCATGAAAGATGAGATGTCAAAACTGACAGCAGGAATGGGTCTTCCTCCGGGGCTGATATAGTTACCAGGGTTCCGCAAAATTTTCCAAGCACCATGCGAGATATTCAAGCTAAAAATCAAGGCAGGCGCTGACATTTGCCTCCCGATGAAAAGTTGTTTGCATGAGATCGGGAGAACGGACGTCGGGAAAGAACAGCGTTGGTGAAAGAAGAGTTGGTTTCGCATACGCCCGTGCAGTCAAAGCGGCAGATCAAAGCTGGAGCGCAGGCCGCAGAAATATCAGGCAAAGGCCTGGGCAGAATGATCGAAGCATTCATGAAGCTGCCCGGCATCGGCAAAAAGAGCGCGGAACGGCTCGCCTTTGCCGTTCTCGGTATGCCTCGTGAAGAAGCCGCAGGCATTGCACAGGCAATTTTGGACCTGAAGAACAACAGTCGCTATTGCTCGGTCTGCAACAACATCACCGAGGATGAGGTCTGCAGTCTCTGTCGCGATGAAAAACGGGATGCGACAAAGATCTGCGTGGTGGAAGAACCGAGCAATATTCTCATCCTGGAAAAAACCGGAATTTTTCGTGGTCGCTATCATGCGCTGCTGGGATCCATATCTCCGCTCGATGGCATCAGTCCCGATGACTTGAAAATCGACGGCCTGATGATGCGTCTCAGGACGGGGGGGGTCAAGGAAGTCATCCTTGCAACGAACCCCACGGTTAAGGGAGAAACAACAGCGCTGTATCTTTCTAAGCTGATCAAGCCTCTCGGTATCAGCGTCAGTCGCATTGCTTACGGTCTTCCGGTTGGCGGTGACATCGAGTATGCGGACGAGAACACTGTTTTGCGGGCTTTGCAAGGCCGAAGGGAAATGTAGTTTACTTGCGGTTTCAGATTGCGGAATGCGGATTGAACTCCGGATTCCGAAATCGATACTTCGCAGTCCGAAATTGACAGGAGGTTGTTATGGCAGAAATGATTGAGATCAGATGGCACGGCAGGGGCGGTCAGGGCACCGTTACCGCCGCCAAAGTGCTCGCCGACGCATGCTTAAGCGGCGGCCGTAATGTGCAGGCATTCCCTGAATACGGTCCGGAACGGGCTGGTGCGCCGCTTCGCGCGTATAACCGGATCAGTGAGAAGATCCTCCGGATGCATTGCCCGGTACTGAACCCGGGTGTTGTTGCTGTGGTGGATGCCACGCTGCTCGATGCAATCAATGTCGCCGAGGGCGCGAAGGACGATGCGGTTTTCATCATCAACACAAGCAAGGACCCGAAAGACGTGCGCGCGAAACTCAAGGCCAAGCCGACCCAGAGGGTCTTCACGGTGGACGCGTCCAAAATTTCAACCGAGACCATAGGCCGCAATATGCCGAACTCCTGCATGCTCGGTGCAGTGAACAAAGCCACGAATATCGTAACCATGGAAGTGCTGCTCGATGATGTCAAAGGCAGCTTCGGTAAAAAGTTCGCGCAAAAGATCATCGATGGGAACTTGTCCGCGGTGAAGCGCGGATACGAGGAGGTACACGAAGGATGAAACAGATGAACTGGAAAGAACTGCCCCATGCCGGTACCATCCTGAAAGCCGGCAATGCACATGAATATAAGACCGGTTCGTGGCGTTCGCTCAAGCCGCGCTGGATCGAGGAGAACTGCATTCAATGTCTGTTCTGCTGGGTCTATTGCCCGGATTCCGCGATTCCGGTAAAAGATGAAAAAAGACTGAACTTCGATTATGACCACTGCAAAGGCTGCGGTGTATGCGCCATGGAATGCCCGGGCAAAAAAGGCAACAAGGCCATTGTCATGGAAGAGGAGGAAAAATAACATGGCAATTACATCAACCAAAACCGTGGCAGTCACCGGCAATCAGGCGGTTGCCGAAGCGCTCCGCCAGTTGAACCCCGATGTCATGCCGGCGTATCCTATCACGCCCTCGACCGGCATCATGGAATCATTCACCTCCTTCGTTTCAAACGGCAAAGTGGACACCGAAACGATCCTCGTCGAGAGCGAACACAGCGCCATGAGCGCCTGCATCGGCGCATCCGCGGCCGGCGGCCGCGTGGCGACTGCCACCAGCGCCCAGGGCCTTGCCCTGATGTGGGAGATGCTCCATATCGCGTCGGGCTACCGTCTGCCGATCCTGATGGCACTGGTGAATCGGGCGCTTTCAGCTCCGCTTAATATCCATGGTGACCATTCCGATGGCATGGGCATGCGTGACTGCGGCTGGATACAGCTCTTTTCCGAAAATGCCCAGGAGGCGTACGACAATACGATCATGGCATACCGCATTGCCGAGCACAAAGACGTGCGGCTGCCGATCGCGGTCAACATGGACGGCTTCATCATCAGCCACTCCATAGAGAGCATGACCTATATCCCCGATGCAGACGTGAAAAAGTTCGTTGGCGATTATATCGCGATCGATTCTCTCCTCGACATCGACAATCCCAAAAGTATCGGTGCTTTGGTGCTGACGGACTACTACATGGAGCATAAACGTGTTCAGCACCAGGCCATGCTGAACGCCAAGAAGGTCATCCTGGATGTTTCCGCCGAGTTTGCCAAGCAGTTCGGCCGGAAATATGAGTTGTTCGAATCCTATCGGCTCGAAGACGCGGAAGTCGTGATTGTTGCGCTTAATTCTGCAGCCGGGACGATTAAAGACGAAGTGGATCGCTACCGAGAAAAAGGAGTAAAGGCGGGCCTGCTCAAGCCACGTGTGTTCAGGCCGTTCCCCTATGAAGAAATCGGCACCGCGCTTAAGAATGCCAAGGCAGTTTGCATTATGGACCGGGCGGATTCCTATGGTGGTTACGGACCGCTCTTCATGGAGATCGCTTCTGCTTTGGCGGCGAACAAGGGCCCAGTCCTCTTCAACAAAATCTACGGTCTTGGCGGCCGGGACCTGATGCCGCTTGATGTTGACCAGGTGATCGACGAGTCTATTGAGGTCGCAAAGACCGGCAAGGTCAAGATGGTGAAGGACTACATGACGGTTCGGAACTAAACATAATTCCCATTCGGCATTCACAGGATGCCGTGCAGAGGAGAAGACCATGAGCGCACCGACACAAGAAAAACCCTTGACCCTGAAATCACTCACCCACAAACCGGAACTGCTCACCGGCGGCCATCGCATGTGTTCCGGTTGCGGCGCGCCGACCATCGTGCGCCAGGTTCTGATGGCCATCGACGAACCGGTGGTAATCGCCAACGCAACGGGCTGCCTCGAGGTATCGACCTGCCTGTTCCCGTACACCGCCTGGAAAGTGCCGTGGATGCACAGCGCATTCGAGAACGCCGCGGCCACGGCTTCGGGGATAGAGACCATGTACCGGTCGCTCCGGAAGCAGGGCAAGCTCAAGAAGGAGATGAAGTTCATCGCTTTCGGCGGCGACGGCGGCACGTATGATATCGGGTTCCAGGCCCTTTCTGGCGCCATGGAGCGCGGCCACCAGCTGCTCTATATCTGCTATGACAACGGCGCGTACATGAACACCGGCATCCAGCGCTCAAGCGCCACCCCCTTCGGTGCTGACACGACAACCTGCCCCGTGGGCTCCGTGGTGCAGGGAAAACCCCAGCGCCGCAAGGACCTCACGCGCATCATGGCAGCGCACAATGTCGCCTTTGCAGCGCAGGCTTCACCACACAACTGGAAAGACCTCATGACCAAGGTCAAGAAAGCCCTTGCAACGAACGGCCCGGCATACATGGGCATCGTATCCCCCTGCAATCGCGGCTGGCGTTCCCAGACCAACGATTCGATCCTGCTTTCGCGGCTCGCGGTCGAGACCTGCTACTGGCCGTTGTATGAGGTTCAGGACGGAAAATGGACCATCAACTTCGATCCCAAGGACCGGAAAAAACCGATCACCGATTGGCTGAAGCCCCAGGGTCGGTTCAAACACCTCTTTGCGCCGGGCAACGAGGCGCTGCTCGCACAGTTCCAATCGCTTGTGGACAAGGACTGGGAGAGTCTCAAGAAGCTCCAGGAGATGTCCAAGAGCTGATCCCTCGGATGTTTTCAGTTTTGTTAATAACCCTAGCCGGGCATACCCATTGCCCGGCTATTCTTTTTCAAACGATCCAACAGAAACCGGGCAAAAAAACGCTTGAAATATAACCATTAGTATGGTTTAATAACCGTTGACTACGCTCTCCAAGGCGCAGCTATACACCGAACAAGGAGATGTGCACATGCTGGGTTCAGATCTGGTGATGTATGAGGAAGAGTTTAAGCTGATAGATGCGGAACTCCAACGTCTCCTTGCTCAGGCGAACGCAAAAGTCGTATTCCTCGTTGACAAAAACGGGCAGCTGATCGCGGCAACCGGAGAAACAGAAGATCTTGATACGACCTCCCTGGCGTCCCTGACGGCAGGCAACATCGCCGCAACGGGCGGCATGGCAAAACTTCTTGGGGAGAAAGAGTTTTCTATCCTTTTCCACGAGGGAGCGCGCGACAATATTCATATCTCCATCATCAGCCAGCGGGTGATCCTGGTGGTAATCTTCGACCAGCGGTCGTCGCTCGGTCTTGTTCGTCTCCGGGTGAAAAAGAGCGCGGATGCCCTGAGCGCGATATTTAACCAACTTCTGCAAAAAGTGGAAACAGGGAAGGGTCCGGGCAAAGGTGTGGATTCACCGTTTGCCGAGATAACGGACGAGGATATTGATAAGCTCTTCGGTTAAACCCCGCACGCTTGACTGCCTGAACGCTTAAGGAGAGGAATTACCGTTCTATGTCTTTTATCAATTATTCTTCGCGCGAGATAAACTGCAAGATCGTTTTTTACGGCCCCGGCTTGTGCGGAAAAACCACCAACCTGCAGTGGATCTATAAAAAGACCAACCCCGACAGCAAAGGCAAAATGATCTCTCTGGCCACGGAGACCGAGAGAACTCTGTTCTTCGATTTTCTTCCGCTCGCGCTTGGCGAGATCCGCGGCTTCAAAACCCGCTTTCATCTTTACACGGTCCCGGGCCAGGTCTTCTACGATGCGAGCCGCAAGCTTATCCTGAAAGGTGTGGACGGCGTGGTGTTCGTCGCCGACTCTCAGATCGAGCGCATGGAAGCGAACATCGAAAGCATTGAAAACCTCCGGATCAATTTAGCCGAGCAGGGATATAATCTCGACAATATTCCCTTCATCATCCAATACAACAAACGCGACCTCCCGAATGTCGTGCCGGTGGAGGAGCTGAGGAGAGCATTGAATCCCAGGAGTGTTCTGGATTTCGAGGCCTGTGCAGTGGATGGCACCGGCGTTTTCGACACCCTCAAGTCCATTGCCAAGCTTGTGATCATGGAGCTCAAGAAGGGGCAGGAAGCATCGTAACCCTTTGTCCGGCAGCATTCGCAGAACCTTAGACTTTTCTTGACATATTCGGTCGTATATGGTATTTATACCAGCCTGATTTCCTCCACATACCGATCATTCCCGAGTAGCTCAGTTGGTAGAGCGGGTGACTGTTAATCACCATGCCGCAGGTTCAAGTCCTGCCTCGGGAGCCAATCAAGTCCAAAACTGGGCACCCTCCCCCTCATCGGGGATCGGGTGCCCAGTTTTTTTCCAGCAATAGCCGCAGCCAGTGCCGCATGACTTCCACGGACACAGACCCTGTTACCCTCAACCCTGATTTCATCCACAAGCAGCCTTAAATACTCTTTGCCGAAGTCAGAGGACTTACCGCAGCTTCAAAGACGCGCAGAAAGCATTCACCTGCTTTGGCCCAACTTCAGTTAAAGGTAATTCCTTGTCTCGCCGCAAACCTGCAATGTCGGTCAATATCTCTTGCCATCTGGCTTGATGCTTATGGACTCGTTCCTTTAAGGCATCATTCATCGGCAGCACACCCATTTCAACGCCCTCTAGGAGACGATCCGACTGCTTTGTATTTAAATTTAGTTCCTTCGTAAGCGTTTTGAGCTGGTCGTTATGCGTTGCACCTGACTTTTTCAGGTTGTCTTGTAATTCCGACAACATTAGCTTTACCCGTTCCGGTTTGAAAACACGTTCCGCGACGGTCTGCAGAACCAAGCTATCCAGCTTGTCCATGCGTATATTATCGCTGAGGCAAGATTTCCGGCCAATGTCCGGCCAATGGTAGTCATTTTAGTAGAACAAGAGTAATAGCGATATTTGCCGCCTTTACCCGTCATAAGAACCATTCTGGAACCGCAGAGGCCACACTTTAAAAGACCTGTCAACAAAACGGGAGAACTAACAATGCGAGGAGGGACATTATAAGGGGCGCGGTCTGCACAGCGCTGTTTAATAAGGTTGAACGTATCAAGATCAATGATTGGTGGAACCTCGATCTGCACCCATTCAGACTCAGGCTTTTCTCTTTCTCGTTTTCGCCTCGCACTTATTAAAAAAGTATTTGCCGATATAAGTACGATTTGAAATCAAGTTGTGAATAAGGGTCTTGTTCCATTTGCCGCGTCTCATGGTAATGCCGCGATCATTGAGAAGGGTAGCTAACCCCTTCTTCCTTGCAGCGGAAGTTCTTTCGTTCGATAGCCGTAAGGAGGTCTTGAGCCGTTAAAGTAACCTTGCTGAGCGTTTTCTTTCATGGCGCGAAGTGTGTGTTTTGAGCTTTCTTTGCTCTGGTATTCATCGAACAAACCGAAAATGCCTCTTGCCATCAAGCCGGCAGAATCATCGCCTGTTTGTTGAGTGATAGATATTAAATTAACCCCGTGTTTCTTCAGCCTCCGATCATAAATAGCAAGCTGAACATGATCCCTGATAAATCGTGAAAGGCTATGCACGATCATGGCACCATATGGAGCAAAAGAGGCGCAGGCATCGGAAATCATTTGTTGAAATACTGGCCTCTTGTCATCCATGGCCGAGGCGCCCCCGGCTCAACATATTCAAGCGCGACTGAATGGCCATGCGCTTTGCACCACTCACGCATCCTGGCGCAGCTGGTCAGGAATGGATAAATCTTTTTCCGCCTGCCTGCTTGTTGATACTCGTGCATAGAGAGCAACTATCATGGTAATTACTCCTTTTCCTGTTCATCATGCATCAGAACATCTTTTAACGACGCTGTAAAATGCGACTGAAGCAGTATAAGCTCCAACGCAGAAACTTCATCAGGTACAAAAATATCAGCGTCTACACTAAGTTCTTAACACTTCTTCGACTTGCCCAATCATAGCGCACCACCTTCTTTGCTTATTGACATTCTGCTATTTAACGCAAAGATTAGCACTTGCTTAACAGATTGCAAGCTGTAATCGTATTAGGATATTTTTAGCTATATCTAATTGACATCCTGTAATCAATCACCTAAAATCAGCGAAATTGTTAGACATGTATTTATAAGCCCCCGTGTTACTGAAACGGGGCGTATCACCGTTATCCCTTGGAGTTAAAAACAGGAGAATGGGAAATGAAAAATAGTACACTTAATGTGAGGATGGGATGGCTCATTGTTTTGGTCTTTGCTATTACCGGTTGTGGTGGTGGAGGAAGTGGTGACGGTGGAGGAGCTGGTGACGGTGGTGGAGGTGGGACTTCTACTTACAAAGCACTTAACGATACCGGTATCACCGGCAACATTTGCTTCGAGGTTGGCAGCGATACCTTAGTAGCTTGCAACAGTACCGGAGCTATTGCACTGAACAATGCACAAGACAGCATGGTCGGGCGAGATTCGAATTCAATGACAAATAGCAACACCGACGGCAAACTGGGTTTCAGCTTTACGAGCGTCGCGGGCGGTTGCGTCCAGGACAACGTCACTGGCCTGATGTGGGAAGTTAAAACTACAGACGGTGGTCTACGCGATTGGAGTAATAAATACTCAAACAGAAGCGCCAATAACGGCATGAGCAACGATGCCAGTGGTTTTAGAGCAGCAGTCAACGCCGCCAATCTGTGTGGTTATAATGACTGGCGTCTACCCACTATTGACGAACTAGAAAGCATAGTGGACTATGGCGCTACATCGTACCCAGCCATTGATACAACATGGTTTCCCAATACACAAAGCGGTGTTTATTGGTCTTCAACGCCTGACGTTACCAATTCCAACTATGCTTGGGGCATCCAAATGAAAAATATCGGTCGATATATCATTTATGGTGTCCAGACAGGGACGCAATATCGCTATGTTCGGTTAGTACGTTCGGGGCTGTCACCAGCAACCCGCTACGCTGTGTCCGCCGATGGACAGGAGGTCACAGATAACAAGACTAAGCTGATCTGGCGGCGTTGTTCCGAAGGCATGGTTTTCAGCGCCGGTACATGTACCGGCACAGCCAGTACTTATAAACAAGAGGCTGCTTTGCAGCGGGCCGCAGCAGAGGCAAACAGCACCGGTAAAGCTTGGCGTATGCCAAATATTCGTGAGCTTTCCAGCATTGCCGACAAATACCGCCATGATCCAGCAATTGATACCACTGCTTTTCCAGCTACACCAGGCGAATATTTTTGGTCATCCTCGCCTGCTAACTCTTACGACTACGTATGGGGCATAGCGTTCGACATTGGATACAGTAATTACTTCAGTCGCAACCAATATCCGAGTTGTTTACGGTTAGTGCGTGATAGTCAATAATTGTTTCGTTATTCCTGTCGGTATAAGTCAATATACTCTTTCCATTGCCCTGATTGGTTACTTTGGGGGAGCCAAAATAATCAAAGCCGCTGAACGAAATGTTCAGCGGCTTTTGTGTTTCTGATGCAGCATCAGATAGACACAGCCAGATCAGGGCCGGTGCGGTTTTTTCAGAAACGTTGTGAGAAGAATGGCAACTCCGGCAAACACCGCGGCCATATAAAAGCTGGAAGAGAAGCTGCCGGTTTTTTCCGCCAGCATGCCGGCGACACCCGGGCCGGTGATCTGGCCGAGACCGAAGATAAAGGTGATGAACCCGAAGGCCGCGAGCGCTTTGTCAATGCCCACGTACTCGCTCACGGCTGCAACCATGATGGACGGGATGGACCAGGCCACGATGCCGTAAAAGCAGATCGAAAGATAGAGAAAAATCTGCGGCAGATTTGCTGCGACCAGAAGATAGGCCAGCATCTGGAGCGTGAACACGATCAAAAGCCCGGCTTTCCGGCCGAGCCTGTCAGAAAGCGTGCCGAAGATGGGGCCGGAGAACAGGCTCAGGAAGCCCACCCATGACCAGAAGTTCCCGGCGATTGCTTCAGAAAATCCCCGTTCCTTCACCAGCGTGGTCACGATGAAAGTGGCATAGATCACGTACGTATAGCCGAAGAGAAAATAGATGGCGCCGAGCAGATAAAGCGTTTTGTTCCGGTAAATGCTCTCTTGAGCAGCAGCAGCAGTATAATGACCGGGCATGAAGGTCGTCTCAACAGTTCCCAGCGGTTTCAAGCCCTTGTCCTCTGGATGGTTTCTCAAAACAAAGAATGCAATGCAAGCAATGGCAACTACGATACCTGCGAGAATGAGCCAGTTTGTTCTCCAACCTTCAGGCCCCATCAGTCTATTGACGAAGGGAATAAGCTTTCCCGATAGGATGATGGCAAAGCCGCTTCCGATCACCACGAATCCCGCAGCGCGCCCCCGGATGGTACGGTCGAACCAGGCAGTGATCAGACCCATCATCGGGACATTTGCAGCCCCGCTCCCCATGCCGGTTAAAAAATAAAATACCATGACCGCGCCGAAGCTTCCAGCCCGGCTGATAAGCGACATGGACAGTGCGATCATGGCAAGGGCCATGATGATGAGCTGCCGGGAGCCGATCTTGCGGGCAAGCGGTGCGCAGAACAGAACCGCGACAAGATAGCCGATGAAATTGCCGGTGCTGATGAACCCGATCTGGGCGTAGGAAAGCCTGAGTGATGATGCCATGGAAGGCAGCAGCATGCCCAGGGCGAACCGTCCGATGCCGAGGCAGGCGAGGATGACGAGCGTGCCGGTCCCCACGATGATCCAGGCGTAATGAAAAGGGAGGCGGGAAGGTTTCGCTTCAGACATGGCAGGAACTATAGCATGTTCGCGTCCCCGGGAAAAGTGAATTGTTGTCACCGGATCAATAGGCAGGGGCCTTTTATCTGCTGTGCTATACGCGAATAGGCAATATCACCACGGGGATGCCCTCGCTGTAAAACCGTCTTTGCACAGCGAAAATGGTATGGTTGTGGAATATACCCGACATAAACGTGGTCGAGGGAAAAACAAGTTGTCCGCCGAAGAGGATCGCGTTCGGGAATCGCTCCAGAATCTGTGGCGTCAGACTGGCGATCTCATTGACGACGTCCGTGCCGAACGACGAATATGCCGCCGCGTAATAACCATGGCAGCGCATGTAGTTAACGTAGCGGTCCAAGTCATTCCTGACCTTGGCTTTCATAAGACCAACATCTTCCACACCCTTGAAGTTCCCGGCGTCGACCGTGCCGACCTGGATGAATACGAAATTTCTGAAGGTCCCGCCGAACAGCCGGATGATGCTGAAGAGCGTATGGAGGCCCAGCCCGTTGAATCCGTTCACCAGCAGGATCGCGGTTTTATCGTTGGGTTCATATTTGACGTTCAGTTCCTTTTCCGACGGCGCCGACGTTGCATTGATGGGACAGGACGCCTCCGCCACCGTTACCAGCTCATCGAGCCGGTGCAGAAGCTTGTAGGTGTTCCGGTAATGGCGCTGGGTGAGCATCGCTATCGTAACCAGCGAACCCGTGAGAAGAAGGGTGATCCAGCCGCCGTCGAAGAACTTGAGGATGGTCACGGTCAGGAGAATGAACAAGGTCAGCGTCATGCCCACGCCGTTGATAAAGAGTTTCTTTGCCCAATGGTCCTCTTTGCCGCGGACCTGCCACCAGTGGCGTACCATGCCGAGCTGCGACAGAAAAAACGTGATGAACACGTTGATACTGTAGAGGACCACGAGATATTTTACCGAGCCGTTGGTCAGCACCATGGTGATCAGTGCGGCGCCGCCCATAAGCAGAATGCCCTTCTGGGTCACGAGCCGGTCCGAAAGCATGGCGAACTTGGTCGGAAACCAGCGGTCGAGCGCCATGTTCGAAAGTACGCGCGGACCGTCGAGAAATCCCGCCTGGGCCGCGATGAACAGGAGTGCCGCTTCCGAAAGCAGGGTGACAAGAACAAAAGCGGTCCCTGAACTTCCCCAGCCCTGTGTCATGGTCTCGAACAAGACCGCATTCAGCGTTTTTCCGGACTGCGGCACAACACGATAGAGAAGATAAGCGATCATCAGGCCCATAACGGTGATGGCAAGAGAAAAGGCCATGTAGCGCATCGTGCGCTTGCCGGTCCGGACCTTCGGCTCCCGCAGGATGGGCAGTCCGTTGCTCACCGCCTCGATGCCCGTGTAGGTGCCCGCGCCCATACTGTATGCGCGCAGGATGAGCAGCATCATTCCTCCGATACCGAGTTCCGCCTGCGTCTGCAGAACATCCGCCTTGGTTGCTGCGGCGATCTCGCCGAAGCGGCCCATGTTCATGATCACGGCATAACCGATGATGAACGCATGGGTGATGACAAAGGTAAGGAAAATAGGCACCAGAGGGAGGACCGATTCCTTGACCCCGCGCATATTCATTATCGTGAGGAGCAAAACTCCGGCGAGCGAGAACATGAGTTTGTACGGCAGCCATACCGGAGGGAGAAAGCTGAACAGGGCGTCGGCGCCGCTCGCCACGGAGATCGTTATCGTGAGCACATAGTCGATGAGCAGCGCGGAACCAGAGATCATGCCGACGGTCGGCGAAAGCAGCTTGCTCGCGACGAGATAGCCTCCTCCACCCGTGGGAAATAACTCAATGATCTGCGAGTAGCTGGCAGCGATGATGAAGACGGTGATGCCGGACATGAGCGCCACAAAAACACTGAGATAGACGTGTCCCTTAAAAGCAAGGAACGCTTCCTCCGGACCGTAGCAGGACGACGATAGCCCATCAGCACCGAGCCCGACCCATGCAAAAAATGCGATAAGGGCGAGCTTATGGAAAATCGACGTGTCGTCGATGTTATGCTTGTTGCCAAGGATAAGAGTTTTCATTCTCTTAAAGGGCGATGGTTTGTTCTGTTGGTCCATATGCGGCGTTCTCCTTAGGGCTCTGGATCGTATTTCAGGCGATACCCGATCCCCGGCTCGTTTATCAGAAACCGCGGGCGGGCGGGATCGAGTTCCAGTTTATGCCTGAGCTGTGTCATGTATACGCGAAGATACTGGACCTCATTCACATGCGCGGGCCCCCAGACCTCTTTCAAAAGCTGGGTATGGGTGATGACCTTGCCGGCATGCCGGACCAGCGTCATCAGCAATTTGTATTCAATGGGAGTGAGGTGCACTTCCTTGTCGTCCACGAACACCTGCCGCAGCGCCAGATCCACCCGCAGATTCAGCAGGGTAAAGACCGGCTCGCTCTGATCCGTGACTTGCCGTGCCGCATGCCGCAATGCGACCCGGATTCTTGCGAGCAATTCTCCGGCATTAAACGGTTTCGTGAGATAATCATCAGCGCCGGCATCCAGCGCTTTGACCTTGTCCTGCTCCTGTTCCCGCGCTGAGATGACAATGATCGGAATCTGGGTCCATTCGCGCAAGCGCTTTGTCACTTCCAATCCGTCCAGATCAGGCAGGCCGAGATCAAGGAGCACGACGTCAGGATTGCGCGTCGTTGCCTGCATCAAACCCTCCTGCGCGGTAGCCGCCTCCACAAGGCGAAAACCCTGGGTCTGGAGCGTGATCCGCAGAAAGCGCCGCATCTGCGGCTCGTCTTCGATCAATAATATAAGTTCTTTTTCTTCTGTCATGTGAGATGCCGTTAGGAGTGAAGAGTGAGGAGGAAGGCGCCTTTCTCCCAACTCCTTACCCCGAACTCCTAACTGGATTCGCTTTCTTCCCGCTTCGGTGCCGGAGGCAAACCTGCGGCGGAGAGCGTGAAGCGGAACACCGCGCCGCCGCCTTCGCGGTTCTCCGCCCATATTTTACCACCATGGGCGGCAATGATGGTGCGGCAAATGGCAAGCCCGAGCCCTACCCCGCCTCCCGCGGCGCGGCCGCGCACGAATTTGTCGAAGATGTGCTCCTCGTCTCCCGGAGGTATGCCGGGGCCGCGGTCAGCCAGCTCGATTGTCACGGTATAAAAAGACTCCGATGCCGACAACTCCAGCGGCGTTCCCGGGGGAGAATATTTTATGGCATTGTCGAAGAGGTTCATAAAGACCTGCTCCAGAAGCAGGCTGTCGAAAGGAATGAGCGGCAGATTTCCCTGGAGGCTCACCGTTACGGGATGATCGTTCAGGCGCTCGCCGAGGCGGTTCAGCACCGCGCCAACGATCTCCTCAAGGGGCTGCCACTCCTTGTTCACCGTTATGGCGCCCGATTCAAGCCGGGTCATGTCGAGGACGTTCTTCATGATCCGGTTCAAATGTTCTGCCTCTTCCTGGATAGTATGCAAAAGCTCCAGGCGGTTCTGTTTGTCGAGGGAGATGTCATTCTGCAGCAGGGTCGTTGCGGCGCCGGTGATCGCCGACAGCGGTGTGCGAAGATCATGGGAAATGGAGCTGAGGAGGGTATTGCGGAGACTTTCCGTTTCCGCTTTCAACAAAGCGTGCTGCGTGGCCACCGCCAGAAAGGACCGTTCCAGCGCGATGGCGGCCTGGTTCGCAAAGGCTTCGAGGTAATGCAGTTGCTCCGGCTCGAAAACATCTCCTGCCGTGCGCGGCTCAATGCCGACGACGCCCACCGGTCCGCCGGACGCGATCAGCGGCAGGTACAGGGCTTTTGCCCCGGGCAGCGTGTCCGTGCTTAACCCGGCGGGTTGGCGGTGCTCGAACACCCATTGCGCGACGCTCAAGTCCTGTTGATCAGGGGTGAAGATGGAGGACCCGCCCGCCGAAATAGCCAGACGGTTATGTTCATCAGGGACAAGGATCACTACCTGACTGTCGAATACGTCGCTGATATGCTTTATCGCAAGCTCGCTTAAGCGTTCTGTGCCGCGTTCGCGAACCAGGTCGCGGCTTAACAGGTAGAGTGCGGCGGTCCTGCGCTCGCGCGTGCGCGCCGATTCCGCCTGCTGCCGGACCCGGAGCGTAAGCCTGCTGATGACAAGGGAAATGATGAACATGACGATGAAGGTGACGACATGTCTGACGTCGTTCACCGCGAAGGTATAATACGGCGGGACAAAAAAGAAGTCGAACGCCGCGATGCTGGAGAGCGTGGCGAACAACGCGGGCCAGGTGCTGGTGCGGTTCGCGGCGATGACGATACCCAGGAGATACACCATCACCAGATCCACGGACTCGAAGTAGGCGGACATAAGCGCGGCAACTCCCGTGCCGAGAGCAACAACGAGAATGCTCAACACCCATTCCCGCTTGCGCGCAACGCGCGGCCGTGTTTTCTGCCTATTGTGCTGATGGGGCTCCGCAAGATCTCCGCTGATGGCGTAGACGTCGATGTCTCCGCTCCCCCGCACGATTTCGTCCAGGGGCGATCCAAAGAGCTTGTCTTTCCACCGGGAATGGGTCGGTTTCCCGATGATGATCCTGCTCACGTTCCTGCTGCGGGCATAGGTGAGGATTTCTTCGCTCATCCGCGGGCCGGAGAGCACCGCGGTTTCCGCGCCGAGGCTTTCCGCGAGCCGCATGTGGTCAGCCAGTTGTTTGATGTCCTCTTCCGAAGAGCGGACCCGTGACGGTGCTTCCACATGCACGGCGATCCACTCGGCCCGAAGTCCGGCGGCCAGTCTCCTGGCGGCATGGATCAGGCGTATCGAGCGGGGATTATGGCCTATGCAGACCAGGATCCTTTCTCCGGCCGGCCAGATACTGGTGATCCCTTTGTCTTGCCGGTAGATCTGCATCTGCTCGTCAACGCGGTCGGCAGTGCGCCGGAGAGCAAGCTCGCGAAGGGCGATCAGGTTGCCTTTGCGAAAGAAGTTCTCGACGGCCGCGGCCGCCTGTTCGGGCAAATACACCTTGCCTTCCCGCATGCGCTGGAGCAGGTCGTCGGGAGGCAGGTCAATAAGCTCGATCTCGTCGGCACGGTCGAGAAGAAAATCCGGCACTGTTTCCCGGACATTGATGCCCGTGATCTGGGAGACCACGTCGTTCAAGCTCTCAAGATGCTGAACGTTCACCGTGGTGTAGACGGAGATGCCCGCGCCTAACAGTTCGTACACGTCCTGCCAGCGTTTCTTGTGGCGGGAGCCGGGGGCATTCGTGTGGGCAAGTTCGTCAACAAGCACGATGGCGGGTTTGCGGCGAAGGGCGCTGTCGAGATCGAATTCCTTCAGCACTGTACCGCGATACTCGACGTTCCTGCGGGGCAGAACCTCCAGTCCCTCAACGAGCGCCTCGGTTTCTACACGGCCGTGGGTCTCGACAAGGCCGGCCACGATGTCCACGCCCTCGCGTTTCTTCTGGCGCGCGGCTTCGAGCATGGCATAGGTTTTCCCCACGCCGGGCGCGGCGCCGAAGAAGAGCTTCAACTGGCCTTCGCGGCTCCGTTCGGTTTCCCTGCGCACCCTGTCAAGAAGCAGATCGGGATCGGGTCTGTGTTCTTCCATTGCCGGCTGACTCCTGGTCGTTCGTCCACAGCTAACACTATCTATACATATTTTCGCACGTTTTAAGCATCACGGGCGAATATTTTTTGCATAGTATACAAAAGAACCATTAAATTACTGTTAAAAACCATGCCATAAGCATAAAGATTCCATAAGTATCTTTTCCGGGCCAACGAACTGGTGTTTTGTATTGCACCTCAACACCTGGCATGGCAAAGCTGTTTTGTATGGATTATTTACACCTGTCTCCCGGCGAGATGACAAGGCTTGCAACTTCGCCATGTTTTGCGACGTCGCCGGTTTGAATTTCACCTTCGATAACCTCGCCTTTCAGATAATCTGCTCCTGCATAAGAGAGCACCCTGATCTTTCCGACTTGCTTGAGCTCGTGCTTTGCACCTTCCCGGTAAACGACGAGAACGTCACCGATGCTGATTGCCTTTTTCACATCCGCGGTGCCGCTCTGAAAAAGGCAAACCACTTCGCCCTTTTCAATGAGTCCTTTTGCGGCTTTTTCTTCACGTTCCGCCGGGACAGGGGAAAAGGAAACCGCCTCTGCAAGAAAAGGAAAACCTGTGACAATGACAAGAATCATGACGATGAAAATCTCCGCGATCTTTTTCATATTTTTCTCCCCTGGTACTGCTGTTCATCGAGTTCCAGATTCAGTTCAAGAACATTGACCACCGGTTCGCCGATCAGGCCAATCCAGCGTTCCTGGGTATGCTTTGCGATCAAGGTGCGGACGCTGGCTTGATCTAGTCCACGCGTCTTTGCCACCCGATTTACCTGATACTCTGCCGCGGCCGGATTTATGTGCGGGTCGAGACCGCTGCCCGAGGCCGTGACCAAATCTACAGGAATCTTCGCCGCATTGCCCGGATCAACCGCGCGCAGCGCATCTATACGCCCCTGCACGGCCGTCATGAGAGCAGGATTGCTCTGGCCGAGGTTCGATCCTGACGAAGAAGCGCCGTTATAAGGATAGGGGCCCGTTGCCGACAACCTGCCCCAGAAGTACTTCGGGTCCTCGAACTGCTGGCCGAGAAGGGAAGAGCCAACGGCTTTGCCATTCTTTGTGATAACGCTGCCGTTTGCCTGATGTGGGAAAAACGCCTGCGCGAGCCCGGTCACGGCCAAAGGGTAAATGAGCCCGGTGAGCAGGGTGAACAGCAATAGGGACATGAGCGAGTTACGGATCATGGTAAACATGTGTTGCTCCTTTAACTTGTAATTCCCTGTAACTTGCTACAGGGTCACCTTATAGGTTCCTCTCCCTTGATGGGAGAGGTTAGGAGAGGGTGACGGCAGTCGGTGCATCACCCTCCCCGCGCCCCTCCCATCGAGTGAGGGGAGATGTTAAGATACCCCGCAGCGCTGGGGGGAGGTTCATCCGATCAAACTGTTGAAACCGCTTAACCGGTGATCACACTCACACAATATGCATTGCCGTTATCAGCATATCTATCAGCTTAATGCCGATAAACGGCACGATCAACCCGCCGACGCCGTAGATCAAGGCGTTGTTCCGCAATACTATCGATGCGCCGAGCGGCCGGTACTTCACGCCGCGAAGCGCCAGGGGCACGAGAAATATGATGATCAGCGCGTTAAAGATAACGGCTGACAGTACCGCGCTTTCCGGCGAGGCCAGGCCCATGATATTGAGCGCCCCGAGCGCCGGATAGATGGACAGAAAGGCCGCAGGCAGAATGGCGAAATATTTCGCAACGTCGTTCGCGATGCTGAAGGTCGTGAGCGTGCCGCGGGTCATGAGCAGTTGCTTCCCGATCTCAACGATCTGAATGAGCTTCGTTGGGTTCGAATCGAGATCAACGAGATTGCCTGCTTCCTTCGCGGCCTGCGTGCCTGAGTTCATGGCCACGGCCACATCGGCCTGGGCAAGGGCAGGCGCGTCGTTCGTGCCGTCGCCGGTCATGGCAACGAGCCTTCCGCCTTTCTGGTATTCGCGGATCAGCTTGAGCTTGGCTTCGGGTGTCGCCTCCGCCAGAAAATCATCGACCCCTGCTTCCGCAGCAACGGCGGCAGCGGTCAGAGGATTGTCGCCGGTGATCATGACTGTTTTTATTCCCATCTTGCGCATCTCGGCGAATCGTTCCTTGATTCCGCCTTTCACGATATCGTTCAGACGGATGACGCCGAGCACGTTTCTCCCCTCGGCAACCACAAGCGGTGTTGCGCCTTTTTTGGCGATGTCGTCCACGATGGATCGGACGGCGGGCGGAAACACCCCCCCCTGTTTCTGAACATACTTTTCCACTGAATCAGCCGCGCCTTTACGGATCTCGCGGTTTTCGAGGTTTACCCCGCTCATCCGCGTCTGGGCGGTGAAAGGGACAAACTCCGCGCCGATGCTGTGAATGTCCCGCGCCCGGAGATCGTATTTTTCCTTTGCAAGAACGACGATGCTTCTTCCTTCAGGAGTTTCATCAGCTAATGAGGCGAGCTGAGCCGCGTCGGCAAGCGCTCCTATATGCACACCCGGCGCCGGAACAAACTCCGTGGCCTGCCGGTTTCCGAGGGTAATGGTGCCGGTTTTATCCAGCAACAGCACATCAACATCTCCGGCCGCTTCCACGGCCCGTCCCGACGTTGCGATCACATTCGCCTGGATCATCCGGTCCATGCCTGCGATGCCGATGGCCGAGAGAAGTCCGCCGATCGTGGTCGGGATGAGGCATACCAAAAGCGCCACGAGCACGGTGATGGTAACCGGCGTGCCCTGACCAGCTGCCTTGACGCTGAAGAGCGAGTAAGGGAGCAGTGTCACGCACACGAGCAGGAAAATGATCGTCATGCCTGCAAGCAGAATATCGAGGGCGATCTCATTGGGCGTTTTCTGGCGTTTCGCGCCTTCCACCATGGCGATCATGCGGTCGAGAAACGTCTCGCCGGGACTTGTCGTGATCCGCACCACGAGCCAGTCGGACAACACGGTAGTTCCGCCCGTTACCGCGCTCCGGTCACCGCCGCTTTCGCGGATCACGGGCGCGCTTTCACCGGTCACTGCGCTTTCATTGACCGAGGCCACGCCTTCAATGATTTCTCCATCCATGGGAATGGTGTCACCGGCTTCCACAAGAACGACATCGCCTTTTTTGAGTTGTGACGAGGCGATCATCGTGACCTTCGAGTCCGGCGACGGCTTTTCAAGCTTCTTGGCATTGACCTCGCGCCGCGTCTGGCGGAGCGATTCGGCCTGGGCCTTGCCGCGGCCTTCAGCCATGGATTCTGCGAAATTGGCAAAGAGCACCGTAATCCAGAGCCAGACGGAGATCTGCAGAATGAAGGAAGGCGACGCCTCGCCTTTTCCCGTCAGGACCGCGTGAACGAAGAGAAGCGTCGTAAGAATACTCCCTATTTCCACGACGAACATGACCGGGTTCTTGATCTGGTGCGCTGGATTCAACTTTATGAATGAATCCCAAAATGCTTTTTTAACAATCGTCGGATCGAAAAGCGATCGTTTTTGTGATTTACTGCTCATAGGTAACTCCTTTAACCACAGAGGTCACAGAGACAAAACTGTTCATTAAAACATTACTCCGTTTTTACTCCGCGTACTCTGTGGTGAATGTTTTTGTTTATCTTCCCGCCATCAACTGCTCAGCAATCGGTCCCAAGGCCCAGGCCGGCATGAACGTAAGCGCTCCAACGATCACGATGACCCCGATCAAAAGCATCACGAACAAGGGCGTATGGGTTGGCAGCGTTCCCAAGCCGGCGGGAACCTGCTTCTTCTTAGCAAGTGAACCGGCAATTGCAAGCACGGGAATGATCACCCAGAACCTGCCGATGAACATGGATATGCCGAGAGCCGTGTTATAAAAGATCGTGTTGGCGGAGAGGCCCGCGAAGGCGCTTCCGTTGTTGTTCGCTGCCGATGAAAAGGCGTAGAGAATCTCGGAAAATCCATGGGGACCGGGATTTAAGACCCCGGCCACGCCCGCAGTTGTCGCAACGCCGATTGCCGTACCGATCTTAACCAGGGCATTGACGACCAGCACCGCTACCGAGGCCATCTTCATCTCGAACATCTCGATCTTCTTGCCTAAATATTCCGGCGTGCGGCCGACCATAAGACCCGCAATGAAAACCGTGATAATTGCCATGATCAGCATGCCATAAAGACCTGAGCCGACTCCGCCGAAGATCATTTCTCCCAACTGGATAAGCGCCATGGGGTACAGACCGCCCATGGGCGTGAAGGAGTCATGCATGGCATTGACCGATCCGTTCGAGGCTGCTGTGGTGGCCGTGGCCCAGATCGCCGAGTTCACGATCCCGAAGCGCGCTTCTTTTCCTTCCATATTGCCGCCGGGCTGAAGATCGCTTGCCGATTGATCGACGCCGATGGATGCAAAACGAGGGTTGCCGCCCTGCTCGCTCCAGGTACAGAGGGCCGTCAGGGTAACAAGCACGATCGTCATGGCGAAAAGAAGCGCCCAGCCCTGGCGCGTATCTCCGACCATCTTGCCGAAGGTGATGCAGAGCGCGGCAGGAATCAGGAGGATTGCAAGCATTTCAAGAAAATTGGAGAACGCGGTCGGATTCTCCAGAGGATGGGCCGAGTTGACGTTGAAGAACCCGCCTCCGTTCGTGCCGAGCTGCTTGATCGCGATCTGAGAAGCTGCCGGACCAAGCGGTATGACCTGCTCTTTTACATGAATATCACCCCTCACCTTTGTCCTCTCCCCTGAGGGGAGAGGATTGGGTGAGGGGTCGTTGTAGGTTATGGTTTCAGTCAGTGCGACCATCTTGTACTCCCTGAATGTCTGAACAACTCCCTGAGACACGAGCAGCAAAGAATAAACCAGTGCAAGCGGCATCAGGATGTAAAGAGTGGAACGGGTGAGGTCTACCCAGAAGTTTCCTATGGTCTCTGACGAGTGCCTGGCGAACCCGCGTATCAGGGCGACAAGCACGGCCATACCCGCTGCGGCTGATACGAAATTCTGCACCCCCAGTCCGACCATCTGGGTGAAGTAGCTCATCGTTGTTTCGCCGCCGTACCCCTGCCAGTTGGTATTCGTGATAAAGCTTATTGCCGTATTAAAGGAAGAATCAGCAGAGACGGCCGGGAACTTTTGCGGGTTCAGCGGCAGAAAACCCTGTAAGCGCTGCAAGGCATAGATGAAAAACAACCCCATTGCGCTGAAAAGAAGTGTTGCGCCGGCGTACTTCTTCCAACCCATTTCCACGTCGGGATTGATGCCGCACATCCGGTAAAACAGGCGTTCAACAGGCCCGAGCACACGATCCAGGCCCGAAGACTTACCTTCGTAGACCCGCGCCATGTAGACCCCGAGCGGCTTTGCGAGGAGCAGCAGAATGCCAAAAAACAGTACTATCTGCAAAATATCATTGCCCGTCATGAGAGTGCCTCCGGTTTAAGAAGTGCTATCAACAGATACACCAACAACGCCGCGGCGAGAACGCCGCCAATCCAGTAGAATAGTTCCATTCCCATCCTCCTTCCTAGACTCGTTCAACGAGTTTTACGAAAAACCAACTTGCAACAAAGAGCACAATCGTGATACCGATAAACAGGATGTCCATGGGTCTCCCTCCTTTTCATGATTAACTTATAGCACAGGAGATAATTAAATTGCTGCTAAAACAGAGAGCGAATGCATTAATATAGTATAAAGAAAGAAAAGGGAAGAGGGGTGAGATATGATTTTGCGCAGAGCGCGAAGCGTCGGCAGTCTACCCTGTTTACGGTTCAACAAACCGACGAAAAAACCACGGCTTGATCCCTTCGACCGCAAAGAGATAGAAGAACACCAGGAGGCCGAAGCGCTGCGTGCCTTGTTCAAAAGATGGGAAAGGCGCCTTTGCAACGAGGGTGTCCGAGATCTTGCCGAGCGAAGTGTTCGGCCCCGTCGCGCAGATGAGCACGGAGGCCGAGCCGCTCACCACGGACGTTCCCATGAACACGGAGTTCTTCGCATCGGCCATGTCCACTCCGGCATCAAAGGGCATATTTTTCAGATGTTCAAATTTTGAGAACTCCTCATAGGTAAGTTCGTTGTTTTTGTCTGTATCAAGCAGAGAAAAAGTTTCATTGCATGCATCACCGGCGAAAGCTGAACTAACATATCCGACAAAAAAGTGAAAGTAGCATCCTGCCTGATTTCATAGTGACTTCCTTTAGCCGCCGACAAGAGCCACTCCGGTAAAGTGGCAGACGACGCAGAATCCTACGCTCATTCGGCCCCAGCGCTCCGATGCCGAACCGCCGTGGACGGTATGGCACGCCTGGCACATCTTGCCGAACGTCAGGTAGTTGAATGGCTGGAATATCCCCATGGTGACCATTGCGGTCGTATGACATTCGAAGCAGATGTGCGCCTTGATCCGAACCAGCATGTCCGCACCACCGCGGTGGCCGGAATGGCAGTCAAGGCAGGAGATCTGCTTTGGTTGACCTTCGAGCGCCACATTGGTGAAGAGTGCATGCCTGCTGTGGGGATCAATTGCTTTTCTGCCAAAGAGCTTCTGGCTGAAATGACATTTGCCACAGACCACGTTCTGCTCACTCTTGGTCATCCGGGCCACACTCGTTGGCCGCTTGTCGGGCTCCGCCGCATGCGCTGCGAGACCATTGTGGCAGGCGCCGCACTCATGAAGTTCGGAGACCGGAATCTTTTCCATGGCGCGTTCGTTACTATGCCGGTTCTTCTTCCATGCATCCACCTGGGCCGGGTGACAAGGCATGCAGATTGACGCTGGAGGAACAGCTTCCGTCGGTTGGTAGGTCTCGATGCCCGGGGTTGTCCATGTGCCGGCACATGCCGCAATGATGAGGGCAATGCCAAGCACTGTAAGTATCCGCATCATGGTCTAATCTCCTTATTGCGTTCACCGGTTTCAAAAATGTAACGGCAGCGACGATTAATTACTACGGTTGGCAGGTCAGGCCGAATAAAGCGAAGCTCAACAGTATCCAATTCATGAGCGATCGCTTTGTCTAAGTTTAACACGTTTATCGTTGTTCGGGGGTGGGGTTCAACGTTGATGGTTTTGTTAATAAAGCGGTAGGTTAAGTAGAGCGAAGCGAAACGAAACCGGATATTTTCCCTACGAGTATTCCGGCAAACAGGCGTCGGGTTTCACAAAAGCATTTCAAAAGACGTAATGAACCTTCTGGCAGCAAGCTGCGGAGTATCTTAACATCTCCCCTCCCTCGATGGGAGGGGCTGGGGAGGGTGATGCACCGATCGCCGTCACCCTCTCCTAACCTCTCCCATCGAGGGAGAGGAACCGATAAGGTGACCCTGTTGCAAGCAACAGGGAATTGCAAGTTAATATTAATAAGTATTAGAGTGCGGCTCTGAAATGAATGCTCTGTATTTGCCGTCCCCGCTTTTCATGAGAAACCGATGATAACATAGCTTCATTGCGTACGGCCCATGCGGGTATTTCCCGCATCGAGTGTTCGAGGGTATGCCGTAATCGGAATCGATCCGTCCGAACGCAGTCTGTGCATCCACGGGATGGAGTCGTTTATCCCTGACAAAGACAAGGCTATTCATGTCGAGGTATGCATCAATGCCCCAGGAAATAGTTTTTATCTTTGGATAGAACAGATCCAGATTCAGTCCGCGCGCCGCGGTTACCGCATCTCTCAAATCATAAAGATGGCCGTACTGTTTGGGGCCGAACCAGTGATCCGCAGCGCCCTGAATTAAGGCCCAGTAGCTTGGATAGAACGTGAACCGAATCCGTCGCAGGGACGGTTCGAAATCAAACGTAAACGGAAATGCCGGGAAACAGCCGATGTTCCATACGGGCAGGCCGGACAATTCGTTTTCAATGACGAGGCGTGCCATATAAATGTCCTTCGACTTGACCCAGCAATGCTTGTCGTTCGAATCGCTCAGTAAGACGGCATCGGCAGTCTGCGCAAAAAGCTTAATGTTGTCCAGTTCATAATAGCCGTCACCCGAGCCTTCAGAATTGCCCCAATGACCGGGAAATGCCAAGTGGCCGGAAGAGACAGAGAGAGAATCATCCTTGAAGCAGGGCAGTGAACCGGACGCGGCAATGGGAAACTTTGGGGACGTTGTTTCTATGCTTGCTTTACTACACTTACATTCATTCTTAAAGAAAGCAACGATAGAAACAACGTCCCTAAAAAGCTCTGATCATTGCCTGGTAACAGTTTAGCCCTTTTTTAGGTTTTTTCAAGCATGCGTCCACATTGTTCTTGACTTGTGGGCCTTTTTATGGCAATATTATAGGAGTATATATACTCATGCAAGAAGGAGGCCAACACATGAAA